>Ga0214473_10000726_pt1 | contig 45273 bp, 32 predicted proteins | sample RVTome_7_FD_203509 | JGI IMG/M metagenome (GOLD analysis project Ga0214473, IMG submission 203509) | Soil microbial communities from uranium-contaminated site in the Upper Colorado River Basin, Wyoming, United States - RVT98D197 | ecosystem: Environmental > Terrestrial > Soil > Contaminated >...
CAGCAGCCCCGCGGTGGGCACATTGATGCGGCTTCCGGCTAGCCAGGAGGTGAGCAGGGGCGTCATGGCCACGGCGAGAATGGTGGAAGCGGCGGTCATGGCCACCGACAGGGCCACGTCCACGCGGGCCAGGAAAGAGATGACGTTCGAGGCCGTGCCGCCCGGGCAGCAGGAGACCAGAATTAACCCCACGGCGAAGGGCGTGGGCAGCCGATAGAGCGCGGCGATCAGCCAGCCGAGCGAAGGCATGACGGTGTATTGAAGGAAGAAGCCGAGTGCGACGGAGAGGCGGCGGTTGGCCACGCGGCGCGCGTCTTCCAGGCTGAGCGTCAGGCCCATGCCGAGCATGATCACGGCCAGACCGGCGGTGATGAGCGGACCGGAAAACCAAGTAAAGAGAGCGGGCCGCCAGAGCGCCAGGAGGCTGGCCAGGAGGACCCACAACGGGAAGGCGTTGGTGAGGAAGGCGATCATGTGACTGGGCCGAGGCGCGGCGGGCCATTGTACTCCCAATTACGTTCTCGGCTTCGTGACATCCAGCTGATATCGGGAAACAAAATAAGATCCCACTTGGCGATCGCTGTGGTGGACGAATCCGAATGATTCATAAATCTGTCGCAGCCGCGGACGCGAAGCGTCGCAGTCCAGGCGCAAGAAATTGCGACCCAGTCCGCGTGTTCTCTCAACGGCCCAAGACAAAATCACCGTGGACAAGCCCGTTCCGGCATAGCGTCTCCGAACCGCCAAGCGGTGAACGTAGGCTGCGTTGGCACGCGGATCGTCCGGCCAAAACATCGCGTCCTCCAGTTGAAATCGGACTGTCCCGGCGGTTTCCCCGTCACACTCGGCGATGAAGTACAGGCCGGCGGCAACGTCGGCGGCAACACGCTCCAACGTCAGTTCCCCTTCTTTCCACAAAGGCATCCCGGACCGCTCCAGCCATTGCGCGGCCTCGGTGAGAATACGAGACACTTCTTCCGAATCTTCGGATGTGGCCTGCCGGATGTGCATGTTGTCAGGCATCGGGAACCTGCCGGGGAATTTTATCCTATCAAACAGAAAGGCAAGACTCGCACCGTTTACAAGACCGATAAGACATGCGGCACCCGGCGACTGCCGATCCGTTCACTTCGGAAACTGCGGATGTTGACGTAGTTCGCGGACTTGCAGGGAATGTCGCGCAGGATGAATAGTCAGCAGGGCCAAGCACTCATTTGCTGTCACTCGACCGAAGAGTGGATGCACCACCTCCTGATTGCATAATTCTTGGCCGCAGCCCTCGACGTACGTGATCGTCCGGGAGCGGTTCTCTTGGAAGGTTCTTAACGCCTCGGCCAGTGTCGCAAAGCGCCCGGTTGGCGCCATTGTCTCCGGCGCGGTGAATTTCTTGCTGCGGTCGGTTCCGCGGGCGAGAATTTCTCGTTCGCGTCCGACGCAGACCGTTAACGTACCGAGCGGCATCGCTTCCCTTGTCAGCAGGTAGAACATGCCTTCTTCGGAGACCGCCACGTGCTCAGCGCATTCAAGAATGGACCAACGGTCCGAGGTGGGTTTCCAGCGCGCCTGATCTTCTCTGACAGTCTTGGTCTCGGCGAGAAAGGTCTCCCGTGTTTCTTGGAGGTTTCCGAGAATGAACTGGCGTTCGGATTCATCCATGCCCCGAGGATAGGCCAAGTAATATGCAGTACGCAATTTGTGTGCCGTTGATCGAACCCGCGTTAGAAAAGCTACCCGCGAATACCGCGATTGTCGGCTTTGAGGAGGAGGGCGCGGGCACTGGTGCCGGCGCGGCGGAATTCGGCTACGAGGGCGTCGCCGATCTGCTGGGCGTTGCGGGTGGCGATGGCCATTACGGCGGAGCCTGCGCCGCTCAGGAAAATACCGGCAAGTCCTTGGTGGCGATATTCGAGGCATTGGGCAATTCCCGGGATGAGGGGAGCCCGATAGGGTTGATGCAGCTTATCGCGGAACATTTCGGGTGACAGGGTCTTCTCTGAGAAAGACGCGGGGCCTGAGAAAAAAGCGGCGGCCAGCAGGGCGGTGCGCTGGAGATTGGCGACTACATCCTGGCGCGAGTACTGCGCGGGCAAGACGGCGCGAGCTTTTTCGGTGGGCAACGGAACGTCGGGGATGACGCAGACGAAGTCGAGCTGCTGCGAGACCTCGGTCTTGAGGACCAGGACATCTTTGGACGACGCGCCCGCCACGGCGGGCAAGCCGGGGGCCGATTCGACGATGGCGGAAACGACCATGCCGCCGTGGACGGCGGCAGCGAGGTTGTCGGGGTGGCCTTCGATTTCGAGCGCCAGGCGCAGGGTTTCGGCGGCGTCGAGCTTTGCGCCGCACAGCTCGGCGCCCAGCACGATTCCGGCGACGATGGCGGCGGCGCTTGAGCCCAGGCCGACGCCCAGCGGGATTTCGTTCTTGATGTCGAGGTGCGCGCTGGGGAGGGTTTTCTTGGCGCGTGTGGCGTAGTGCTGCATCGATTTGATAATGAGGTTGCTCGAATCGAGTGGAATACTTTCGGCGTTGGGGCCGCGGTAGGCACAGGCAAGAATGCCTGTGCTACTGGGGGTCGCCGAGACGCGGAGGTGGAGGCTGACGGCAATCGCGGCGCAGTCGAATGCGCAGCCGAGATTGGCGGTGGTGGCAGGGACGGTGACGGAGATGGTGGATGGTGTGCTCATGGGAACATTGGTCCGTCAGAGGATAGAACAAAATCCCCACCCTTAACACCGAAGGGTGGGGCACCCGCACTGCGGACGGAGGATCCTTCGTCGCCGCTGGCTCCTCAGGATGACAATCCTCGTCGGATTGTCAGAGGGATCCCTCGCTCCGCGCTGCTACGCTCGGGACGACGACTCCTGCCGTGTGGTTACGATGCTGCTGACACGGCCAGGGCCGTGCCCATAAATTTTTCAAAGGCGGCCATGCGCGGCTCGAGGGGAGCTTCGAGGACCATGCGGCCGGCGAGCGCGTCGGTGGTCTTGAGGCCGTTGCCGGTGATGCATAGCACGGTCTCCTCCTCCGGCGCGATGCGGCCCTGGGCGATGAGCGCCTTGGCGCAGCTCACGGTGACGCCCGCGGCGGTTTCGCCGAAGACGCCTTCGGCCGCGGCCAGGGTCTCGATGCCGGTGACGATTTCGGGATCGGAAACGTCTTCGGCCCATCCGCCGCTCGAGCGGATGACGCGGCTGGCGTAGAGGCCGTCGGCGGGATTGCCGATGGCCAGAGAGCGGGCGATGGTGGCGGGCTTCTGCGGGTCAATCTCGTCCTTGCCCAACTTCACGGCGCGGGAAATGGGCGAACAGCCGGTGGCCTGCGCGCCGAAGAATTTGACGCGCTTTTCCGGCACCAGGCCCACGGCGATCAATTCGTCGAACGACTTGTGAATCTTGGTGATGAGCGAGCCGCCGGCCATGGGCACGACGATATTGTCCGGCAGGCGCCAGCCGAGCTGCTCGGCGATTTCGTAACCCACGGTCTTCGAGCCTTCGGAGTAGTACGGCCGCAGGTTGATATTCACGAAGCCCCAGCGGTACTGCTCGGCGATCTGCGAGCAGAGACGGTTGACCTGGTCGTAATTGCCGGCAATGCGCACGATGCGCGCGCCGAAGACGTGCGTGCCCAGGACCTTGGCCGGTTCGAGATCGGCGGGGATGAAAATCCAGGAGTCAAAGCCGCCGCGCGCGGCCTGCGCCGCCACGGCGTTGGCCAGATTGCCGGTCGAGGAACAGCTTACTGTCTTGAAGCCGAAATGCTTGGCCTGCGCCAGGGCCATGGCCACCACGCGGTCCTTGAAGGAGAGCGTGGGGAAATTCACCGCGTCGTTTTTCAGATACAGGCGGCTGGCACCCATCTGCGCGCCCAGGCGTGGCGCCGCGACCAGCGGGGTCATGCCCACGGGCAGGTCGGACTTGTAGCCGTCGGGGATGGGCAATAGCTCCGCATAGCGCCAGAGATTGGCCGGGCGGGCGGCGATGTTTTCGCGGGTGAAGGTTTTCCTGGCGGCGTCGAGATCGTATTTCACGTCAAGCGGCGCCAGGCACTCCGGGCAGATGGAACTGGGCCGGTTGGAAAAGTCGCGCTGGCATTCGCGGCAGCGCAGGTGGAATCGTTCGCTCACTGCATCTCTCTTTCGACTTTCTGGGCGGGCTGCAAGTACAGTCCGCACCCGTAAAAACAAAACGCCTCATTCCGGGTATGGGGGAATGAGGCGAAAATGCCCATCCACCGACTCCTCATGTCCCCCGCGAACCGGGCGGGAATTGGCACCAAGCGACCAGTGAACTGATCTGGTCCGGTTGTCGTGGCGTCGTCGGGCCCGTGCCCCTCAGCCACTCTGCATGAAGATCGGGTCACGCCGGTGAGGGCGTAACGGGGAATAGAATAAACACAGCCGTGTACCGGCGTCAAGAGCCAATCGGGCGGGAACCTGCGGCGGGGCGAATGGATCCGCAGAGCAGTCTTCTCGAGAATTTCGTCTCAGTTTGATAAGTCATTGACACTCGAAGGGATAGTGAAACCAGTGGGGCAGATACAGAGGGGTCCGGCAGGCCATTTTTCTGGGCGGGCTGCAAGTACAGACCGCACCCGTACAGATTGTTTCGCCGGCTGGTGCCGCTGATGTAGACTTTCGACCCGGCGGCGCGGAACCGGTGGCATGGGCAGCCGCAAGCTGCCAGAACCCCAGCCTGCCACAAAAGGAGAGCACGCGTGAACAAATACATCGTCGAATTCGTGGGGACCTTCTTCTTGGTGCTGACCATTGGGTTGACGGTGGTAGGAGGCGGGGCCGGAGTGATTCCTCCGCTGGCGATTGGGGCGGGACTGATGGTGATGGTCTACGCCGGGAGACACGTCTCGGGCGCGCATTTCAACCCCGCTGTCACGCTGGCGGTATGGATGCGCGGGCGCTGCGACACGAAAGATGTCGCGCCGTACGTGGCCTGCCAGGTGATCGGCGCGGGGCTGGCTGCCACCGCGGTGAAGTATCTGCGGGCCGGCGCTGCGGTCTCACCGATGAGTCCGGCGGTTGGCCCGGCGCTGGTGGCCGAGCTGCTGTTTACATTCGCACTGGCCTGGGTGGTGCTGAACGTGGCCACGGCCAAGGGCACGGCCGGGAATTCCTCCTACGGGCTGGCCATCGGCATGACGGTGACGGCCGGCGCGTTCGCCGTGGGCGACATTTCCGGCGCGGTGTTCAACCCCTCCGTGGCCATCGGGATTTCGCTGCTGGGCCTATCTTCGTGGAGCAACCTGTGGATTTACCTGGTGGCCAATTTCCTGGGCGCGGCTGCGGCGGCGCTGTTGTTCAAGACCGTCCACCCGGCGGACGTGTAAGGCGCGGCTGTGGGGCCCCAGCCGTTCACCTTTCTCCATAAGCTCTATTTATAGATTATAGACAAAACATAAATTGGACTATTCGGCCGCAAACCGGGTAAGATGCTGCTTCCAGGATAACGTCTCCGGACGGCACCGGTAGCAGGGGGGAAACCGCCGTCTGCCGGAACGATTTTGAGGAGTAATGGATATGCAGGGCGCTAAGACCACCACAGCGGCCGAAGGCGCGGCTGAGCCCACACCAGAACGCATGGGCGGAAGCAAGCCCGCCGAGCGCAAAATCATGTCCGGCGCGGAGATTGTGTGGGCAACCCTGGAACGCTTGGGGGTGGAGACGGTATTCGGCTATCCGGGCGGGGCCATCCTGCCGACCTACGACGCGCTGACGCGCTCCAAGGTGCACCACGTCCTGGTGCGTCACGAACAGGGCGCCACGCACATGGCCGACGGGTACGCGCGCGCCAGCGGCCGGGTGGGTGTGGCCATCGCCACCTCCGGCCCAGGGGCCACCAACATGGTCACCGGCATCGCCACGGCCATGATGGACTCCTCCCCAATCGTGTGCATCACCGGGCAGGTAGGCAGCGCCGTGATCGGCACCGACGCTTTTCAGGAAGTGGACATCACCGGCATCACACTGCCCATCACCAAGCACAACTATCTAGTGACGCGCGCCGACGAGGTGGCCGCGAGCCTGCGCGAGGCGTTTGAAATCGCGGCTTCCGACCGGCCGGGTCCGGTGCTGGTGGACATCACCAAGGACGCGCAGCAGGGCAAGTGCGAATTTGACTGGGAAGCAGCGGCGCCACGAATGACGCGCCGCGAGCCGGTGTTCTTCCCGAGCCAGGGGGAACTCGACGCGGCTCTCAAGCTGATCAATGAAGCGGAGCGGCCTGTGATTCTGGCGGGGCACGGGATCATACTTTCCGGCGCCGAGCAGCAGGTGCGCACGCTCGCCGAGCGGGCGGGCATCCCAGTGGCGCTGACGCTGCTGGGGCTGGGCTGTTTTCCGGCGTCGCATCCGCTGAGCCTGGGCATGATGGGCATGCACGGCGAGGCTTGGGTGAACGCGGCCATACAGAATGCCGATCTGCTGATCGCTCTGGGCATGCGTTTTGACGACCGCGTGACCGGCAAGCTGAGCACCTACGCGCTCAAGGCCAAGAAGATTCACGTGGAGATCGACCGCGCGGAGATCAACAAGAACGTGCGCGTGGACGCGCCGCTGATCGGCGACCTGCGCGAGATTCTCGAGCGGCTGCTGCCCGGCGTGAAGGCCAATCCCCGCGCCGAATGGCGCTCGGTGATTTCCGGCTCGAAGCAGGACTCGGCGGTGCGCGACATCCAGAATCTGCCGGATAGCGGACACCTCTACGCGGCGCACGCGATTCACGACTTGTGGCGAGAGACCGAAGGCAAGGCCGTCGTGGTCACCGACGTGGGCCAGCACCAGATGTGGGAGGCGCAGTATTATCATCACGAGCGCTCGCGCACGCTGATCACTTCCGGCGGGTTGGGCAGCATGGGATTTGCGCTTCCGGCGGGCATCGGCGCGAAGGTAGCGCAGCCGGAATCGGAGGTCTGGGTGGTGGTGGGCGACGGCGGATTCCAGATGACCATGGCCGAACTGGCCACCATCGTACAAGAAAAGCTGAACGTGAAAATCGCCATCATCAACAACGGCTACCTGGGCATGGTGCGGCAGTGGCAGGAATTCTTCTACGAAGGCCGCTACGAATCCACGCCGCTGCTGAGCCCGGATTTCGTGAAGCTGGCCGAAGCCTATGGCATCCCGGCCGTGGCGGTGACGCAGCGCTCGCAGACGCTCCCGGCAATCCGCATGGCGCGCAGCCAGCCCGGCGCGGCGCTGATTGATTTCCGCGTGGAGCAGGAAGATTCGGTCTATCCCATGGTGCCGGCGGGCGCGGACCTGGACGCCATGATCCGGCGTCCGACGCCGCTGGTGGAAAGGCCGAGCGATGAGTGAGCACATGCTGCCTTTCGTCTCCAACAGCGCCAACATCGACCCGTCATTCCGAGCGGAGCGGCCGGACGCTTTCTCTTCGTGCCGCTGTTGGGCACGTCCGGCCGCGCAGTCGAGGAATCCCTCTTCGCCTGCCCGCGGGAGTAGGCCCAGCCATGCCTGAGCGGGAGAAACCGCACACCTTCGTGGTGTACGTGGACGACAAGCCCGGCGTGCTGAACCGCATCGCTTCGCTCTTTCGCCGGCGGGCGTTCAACATCGAATCGCTCACCGTGGGGCACACGGAGATGCCGGGCGTTTCGCGCATGACCATCGTCTCGAGGATCAACGAGGGCGCGGCGCACCGCGTGGAAGCCAATATCTACAAGCTGGTGAATGTGCTTTCGGCGCAGGACGTGACCCACGCTGCGACCGTCGCGCGCAGCCTGGCGCTGATCAAGGTGCAGGCGCGAGAGGAGTCGCGCCGCCGGCTGATGGAGATCGTGCGCGTGTTTCGCGCGCGGGTGGTGGACCTGGCGCCGGAATCGCTGATTATCGAAAGCACCGGCGCGGAGGAGAGAATTCAGGCCCTGGTGGAGGTGCTGCGCCCCTTCGGCATCCTGGAAATGGTGCGCACCGGCCGGGTGGTCATGACCCGCGGCGCAGAGCGGTCCGCGAGGCAGGACTTGTCCCCGGAGGCATCGGGAGAACAGCCGGGGCAGAAGAGTTCCGCGCAGGCGGTGGAATCTTCACATTCGGTCTAAATTCATTCGCTGAGGACGCAAGGAGCAAACATGGCTACGCTTCATCATGACGCAGACTTGTCTTTGATTCAGGCCAAGAAGATCGCCATCATCGGCTACGGGTCGCAGGGCCACGCCCATTCGCTGAACCTGCGCGACAGCGGCTGTTCGGTGTGCGTGGGGCTGCACGCGGGGAGCAAGTCCCGCGTGAAAGCGGTTGCGGCCGGGCTCACCGTCAAGAGCAATAGCGAGGCCGCGGCCTGGGCCGACGTCATCATGCTCCTGGCGCCGGACACCTCGCAGCCGGAGATTTACGAAAAGGAGATCGCGCCGCATCTTTCCGCCGGGAAGATGCTGATGTTCGCACACGGATTCAACATCCGCTACGGGACCATCCATCCACCCAAGAACGTGGATGTGACCATGATCGCGCCCAAGGCGCCGGGGCATCGCGTGCGCGAAGTGTTCGTCGAAGGCGGCGGCACGCCCTGCCTGCTGGCCGTCCATCAGGACGCCACCGGCAAGGCCAAGCAACTGGCGCTCTCCTACGGCAAGGCCATCGGTGGCACGCGCGCCGGAGTCATGGAGACCACCTTCACGGAGGAGACCGAGACCGACCTATTCGGCGAGCAGGCCGTGCTGTGCGGCGGCATCAGCGCGCTGATGAAGGCGGGCTTTGACACGCTGGTGGAGGCCGGCTATCAGCCGGAGGCCGCGTACTTTGAGTGTGTGCACGAAATGAAGCTCATCGTGGACCTGATCTACCAGGGCGGGCTCAATTACATGCGCTACTCGGTGAGCGACACGGCCGAGTGGGGCGACTACATCGCCGGGCCGCAGATCATCAATGCCGAGACGCGGCGCGTCATGAAAGACCTGCTCACCAAGATCCAGAACGGCGAAATGGCCAAGAGATGGATCGAGGAAAACCGCATCGGGCGCCCCAACTTCATGGAGATGCGCCGGAAAGAACAGCACCTGCTGGTCGAGAAGGTGGGCGCGGAACTCCGCGCGCTGATGCCCTTCCTGCGGCCGGTCAAGATCGAGGTTGAACCTTCCGGCGCCAGCGCGTCGGCCAAACCCTAGCGGCGGCGCAGCGCGCGCAAATTAGACGGACCATTTTCAGATGAGCGACAACCTCCGCAGCCGGACCATCACCCAAGGCGTGGCGCGCGCGCCTAATCGCGCCATGCTGCGCGCCGTGGGCTTTGGCGACGGCGACTTCGACAAACCCATCATCGGCGTCGCCAACGGTTACAGCACCATCACGCCCTGCAACGCCGGGCTCAACGATCTGGCGCTGCGCGCCGTCGAAGCCGTGCGGCAAGCGCAGGCCATGCCGCAGATCTTCGGCACCATCACCGTGAGCGACGGCATCTCCATGGGCACCGAAGGCATGAAGTATTCTTTGGTCTCGCGAGAGGTCATCGCCGATTCTATCGAGACCGTCTGCGGCGCGGCCCGCACGGATGGCGTCTTGGCTGTCGGCGGATGCGACAAGAACATGCCCGGCGCCATGATCGCCATCGGACGCATGAATATCCCGGCCATATTTGTCTACGGCGGCACCATCAAGCCCGGCCACCTGGACGGCAAGAACCTTACCGTCGTCAGCGCGTTTGAAGCGGTAGGGGCCTACAGCGCCGGGCAGATGGATTCGCGGACCCTTCTGGAAGTCGAGCGCCACGCCTGTCCCGGCGTCGGCTCCTGCGGCGGCATGTTCACCGCCAACACCATGTCCTCGGCCATCGAGGCCATGGGCATGAGCCTGCCTTACTCCTCGACCATGGCCGCCGAGGATCAGGAGAAGCACGACAGCGCGGCTGAATCCGCGCGCGTGCTGGTGGCCGCCGTTCACAGGCAATTGCTGCCGCGCCAGATCATGACCCGCGAGGCCTTCGAGAATGCCATGGCCGTGGTCATGGCGCTGGGCGGCTCGACCAACGCGGTGCTGCACCTGCTGGCGATTGCGCATGCGGCGAAAGTGCCCTTGTGCCTCGAGGATTTCGAGACCGTCCGGCAGCGAACGCCGGTGCTGTGCGATCTGAAGCCTTCGGGCAAGTACGTCACCACCGAATTGCACGCGGCCGGCGGCATCCCGCAGGTGATGAAGATACTGCTGGCGCACGGCGCGCTCCACGGGGGTGCGCTCACGATCACAGGAAAAACCGTGGCGGAAACGCTGGCGGCGGTTCCCGCGGAGCCGCGCAAGAATCAGGACGTGATCCACTCCTGGGATTCCCCCATCGCGCGGCAAGGGCACCTGGTCATACTGAAGGGCAATCTGGCCAGCGAGGGCGCGGTGGCCAAAATCTCCAAGACCATGAAGATCACCGGGCCGGCCCGCGTTTTCGAGTCCGAAGAGGCCTGTCTGGAGGCCATCCTGGCGCACCAGATCCGTCCCGGCGACGTCCTGGTGGTCCGCTACGAAGGACCGAAGGGTGGACCGGGAATGCGGGAGATGCTGGCGCCCACTTCAGCTCTGATTGGCGCGGGGCTGGGCGAAGCGGTGGGTCTGATCACCGACGGCCGATTCTCCGGCGGTACGCACGGCCTGGTGGTGGGACACGTCGCGCCGGAAGCGGCGGACGGCGGCGCGATCGCGCTGGTGCGCGAAGGCGACGCCATCACCATTGACGCGGAAGGGCACCGCCTGGAATTGCACGTCCCGCCGGAAGAGCTGAAACGCCGCCGCGCCGCCTGGAAGCCGCCGCAGCCTCGCTATACTTCCGGCGTGCTGGCCAAGTATGCCCGCCTGGTCTCGAGCAGCAGCCTGGGCGCAGTTACTGACCTGGACTCGGCTGGCGCAGAGAGCGCACCCACTGCCGGCCGTGTTCTCCGGCAGTCCGCAGCACCTATCCAAAATTCTGATTAGTTCCATCGAAAATTCCGATTCCACATTGCATTTCTCAATTGCGGGCGTGTGGGCTATAGTGCGCCCCACGGAAGGTCCACACAGGAGGTAGTGCGAATATGTCGGACATAATCGCAGTGCCGGCAACGACCGGGTTGGCCGCAGCGGGCAGGTGTAGTGGCGCTTCCCCGCTAACCAGCACGACTCAGCAGCGGAAGCACGCCGCCATGATGATCCTCTGTGCCCTGGTGTTTCTGACGCTGGCGGCCCAGGTGGCCGCAGCGCAAGACGCCGACCGCATCACCAAGCTCGAGCAGCAGGTAGCCGCCGCCCAATCCGCCGGCGACAACGCCTGGATGCTGACCAGTTCGGCCTTGGTGCTGATGATGACCGGCCCGGGGCTGGCGCTCTTTTATGGAGGACTGGTTCGCAAGAAGAATGTCTTGGCAACGATGATGCAGAGCTTTGCTCTGATGGCTTTAATTACCGTGATGTGGGCGCTATTCGGCTACAGCCTTTGTTTTGGTCCCGGAAACTCGTTCATTGGCGGATTCGACCATCTCTTTCTGCGGGGTGTTGGCGCCGCGCCGAACGCCACCTACGCTGCGACCATCCCCCAGCAAACCTTCATGGTGTACCAGTTGATGTTCGCCATCATCACGCCGGCCTTGATCGCCGGAGCGTTTGCCGAGCGCATGAAATTCAGGGCCATGGTCCTCTTCACGGGACTCTGGTTTGTTTTCGTCTACTCTCCGCTCGCCCACATGGTCTGGGGCCAGGGTGGATTCCTCAACGCAGCACTCGGAGGGAGATTTCCGACGCTGGATTTCGCCGGAGGAACCGTCGTACACATCAGTTCGGGGGTTTCGGCGCTGGTCTGCGCTATTTATCTCGGGAAGCGTGTGGGCTATCCGAAAACGGCTATGCCGCCGCACAGCGTGACGCTCAGTTTCATCGGCGCCTGTCTGCTGTGGGTAGGCTGGTTTGGCTTTAACGCCGGGAGCGCCTTGTCCGCCGGAAGTTTGGCCACCAGCGCGTTTGTCGCCACCCACTTTGCCACGGCGGCGGCCGTGGTGGGCTGGGCCGGCGCCGAGTGGCTGCGCAACGGCAAGCCCAGCGTGCTGGGCGCGATTTCCGGCGCTGTCGCCGGTTTGGTCGCGATCACTCCGGCGTCCGGTTTCGTCGCGCCGATGCCCGCGCTCCTGATCGGACTGACTGCCGGTGTGGTCTGCTACCTGATGGTGGCAGTCGGCAAGGCCGCTTTCGGCTACGATGATTCGCTCGACGCCTTTGGTGTGCACGGGGTCGGCGGAACGCTGGGCGCACTATTCACCGGGGTGTTCGCGACCCAGGCCATCAATCCCCTCTTCAAGGACGGCCAGGGCCAGCCATTGCCGTTGGGACTGATGGAAGGAAATCCGGGTCAACTGGGGAATCAGCTTGTAGGGGTCCTAATCTCCTGGGGCCTAGCGATTGTGGGTTCTCTGGTCCTCCTGAAGGTGACCGACTTGGTTGTCGGTCTGCGCGTCACAGAGGAACAGGAGATCGAGGGCCTCGATCTTTCCCAGCACGGCGAAGTAGGATACGATTTTGAGGCGTAAGCGCGTGCCACTATGGTGGACAGAGAGACGGAGAGACCCATGACCCGAATCGAAGCAATCATTCAGCCCTCACGGTTTGAGGCCGTCAAGTCGGCCCTGCATGAGATCGGCATCGAGGGCATGACCGTATCCGAGGTGCGCGGCCACGGGCGGCAGAAGGGCCACACGGAAACCTATCGCGGTCGGGAGTACGAGGTGGATCTGCTGCCCAAGGTCAAAATCGAAATGGTTCTCCCCTATAATCTTGTGGATAGCGCCATCCAGACTATCCTCAAGCACGCCAAAACCGGTAAAATCGGTGACGGAAAGATCTTCGTTTCCAAAATTGACGAGGCCATCCGCATCCGCGATGAAGAAAGAGGCGAAGGAGCGCTCTAATACTTTCCGAAATCCGGAAAGCCGCACGGCTGGGCCGGCGCCCGGCGGCGGTTCCCCTCCCGGCTAACGCCAATCGGGTCATGTCGGTCGCTCCAACTATTGCCTCGCTGCGCGATTCCTATGCGGCGGAATCCGCCCGGATTGAACGCGAGTTTGAAGCCGCCTCCGACGGCCGCAAAGCCATCCAGGCTCGCGCGTCTCAAGTGGATCAGATCGTTGTCGAATTGACCCACGCCCTCCTGGCCGCGGATATCACTCAGGTCTGCCTGGTGGCCATCGGCGGCTACGGCCGGCGCGCTCTTTTTCCATACTCGGATATTGACCTGCTTTTCTTGTGTGAAGATTCCGCTACGCTGAAACGCTACCGCGACCCCATGCGCAACATTGCGCAAGTGCTGTGGGATCTCCGGTTAAAACTCAGTCCCGCTTATCGTCTGGTTTCCGAATGCGATACCTTCAGCCGCGACAATCCCGAATTTGCCGTCTCCCTGCTGGACCAGCGCTACTTGGCCGGCGACCAGCGCCTTTATTCCCGCTTGCACCAGGACGCGCTACCCCGCCTGCTGGCTCGCAGCCGCTTGGACCTGCTGCGTGACATCTCGCACCTGACCCGGCAGAGACACGCCAAGGAAGGCCACACGATTTTTCATCTGGAGCCCAATTTGAAGAATTCGCCGGGCGGCCTGCGCGACTACCATACCGCCTGCTGGGTGGCCATGCTCTCCCATCCGGACCGCATTGCAGATTGGGCCGCCCCCGAAAATCTCTGGCCCCAGCAGCGGCGCGAGGAGATGTGCAAGGCCTTCGATTTCCTGGCCGCCGCCCGCTGCTTCCTGCACTACAGCCAGGGGCACGACGATAATGGACTGTCGTATGAGCTGCAGGCCGCGGCCGCCGGCCGGGGCATCGGCGTCGAGGCCGGCCGGCCTCTCGACCCCGCCGATTGGATGCGCATCTACTTCCGGCACGCCCGCGCCATTTACGGCCTCTCCACCCAATTGCTGGACGAAGCTCTGCCCGTCGCGGTCACGGTCCGCGGACGCTTCGAAGCGTGGAGGACGCGCCGCTCCCGTCCGGAAACCAGCGTCGTCGGCGGCCGCCTGGTTCTGAACCAGCCGGAGCTGCTGCGGGACCTCAACCGTCTGCTGGGCCTGTTTTTGTCCATCGCTCAAGACGGCGTGAAGCTCGGCCGCGATGCCGAAGAGCAGATCAGCCAGGCCTTGCCGGCGGCGGTCGAATCCGGCGCACACGTTCCCGGCCTGTGGGAACAGTTGCGCCAAATTTTGGTGGCGCCGCACGCAGCGTCGGCCCTGCGCGCCATGCACAGCTCCGGCCTGCTGGTGAGGCTCTTTCCTGAGTTTGCGGTGATTGATTCGCTGGTGATTCGGGATTTTTATCATCACTACACGGTAGACGCGCACTCCTTTATTGCCATTGAAAATATCCACCGCTTGCGCCAGGCGCAGCACGACTGGGAACGGCCCTTCTCCGCCATTTTCTCGGAGCTGGAACAGCCCGAGCTGCTCTTTCTCTCCCTGCTGTTCCACGACGTCGGCAAAGGCATGCCTTGCGACGACCATGTGGCCGGAGGCCTGGAGGCCGTGGAAGCGGTGTTTCAGCGGCTGGGGCTGGAGGCCGATGAAGCGGACACAGTCCGCTTCCTGATTCGCGAGCACCTGCAAATGTCCGTCAACTTGCTGCGGCGGGATATCTTCGATCCCGAAACCATCCGCGCCTTCGCCGAGAAAGTCGGCTCAACTGAACGGCTCAAGTTGCTCACGCTGTTTACCTACGCTGATATCCGGGCCGTCAATCCCGAAGCGCTTACGCCCTGGAAGGCGGAGTCACTCTTCCAATTCTACGTCTCCACCGCAAACTACATGAGCCGCAGCCTGGATGAAGAGCGCTTCCACGCCGCGGCCCAGGACGAACACATCGAGCGTATCCTTTCGGTGCTTTCCAAATCCGCCACGCGGACGGACACGCGGCCAGAAACGCAGCAGGACTTGGCCATTTTCCTCGAGGGCCTGCCCCGGCGCTACGTTTTGGCGCACACGCCCGAGGAGATCGCCACCCACTTTCAGATGGCCCAGGAAGTGAAGAAGAGTGAGGTGCAGTCACGCCTGCAAAAACGCGGGCATTGGTACCGCCTGATACTGGTGACCACGGACCGGCCCTTTCTTTTCGCGGGCATCAGCGGGGCGCTGGCGGCCTGGGGCATGAATATATGGAAGGCCGAGGCCTTCGGCAATGCCGCAGGAATCGTGGTGGACACATTCCACTTCACCGACCCTCACCGCACGCTGGAACTAAACCCGTCCGAACTCCCGCGCCTGGAGCAAAACATCGCCGCTGTGGTGACCGGCAAAACGCCCCTGGAAGACCTGATGCGCCGGCGAGCGGCGTCCCAGGCGCTGCGGCCTCCGAAGATCAGCGTGGCCACCGAGGTGCGCTTCGATGATTCCAGCTCGTCCCACTCGACGTTGCTGGAGATCGTCACGCAAGATCGCCCCGGCCTGCTCTATCATTTGAGTTCGGCATTCGCCCACACCGGTTGCAATATCGAAGTGGCGCTGATTGATACCGAAGGGCAGCGGGCCGTGGATGCATTCTACTTGACGGTGCAAGGCGGGAAGCTCACTCCCGAGCACCAGCAGAAACTGCGCGACGCGCTTCTTTCCGGAGCTTGAGATGCGCCGCGCAAGTGCAGCGATGAAGTCCGCGACCACAATCCGCGAGGATGGACATGGCAACCGGATTCCCCGATCGGCCATCTTAGTTAAAGGTAGAAGTCTGTGACGCCCGCGACGGGAACTTCCTCCGAAGAAATCACCCGCAGTCTTGCCATCAAGCGTAATAATGCCCTGACCGCTCTGGCCGTTGGCGGTGCGCTGGCAGTCCTCGCTGCGCGCGCCTATGGCTTCGGTCCCTACGGCACGGGCGCTGTTTACGGTCTTCTGGCCGGCCTCGTGTACGCGAATCTCTTCGAGTACGTCCTGCACCGCTATCTGCTTCACTGGGGCCACGGTTTCCTGGTGGGTCGGCACGCCCTGCACCACGATTCCGCCGGCACGCCGCAGGAAGCGCGCTACGTGAATTTCGCCACCTCGCCCTGGGTGGTAGTGCTGCTGTTTGCGTCCAACGCCCTGCCCGTTTTCGCCGTGGAGCAACTGCTCCATCTCGGCCTGGCTTCGGGAATGTTGGCCGGCTTCACTGTTTATTACATTCTCTACGAAGAGATACACTGGCGCATGCATCTAGGCGGCTGGCTGCCAGCTTGGCTGCAAGCCGCACGCCGCCACCACATGCTGCACCACGGCGGCTTCGAGGGCCGCTACAACGTTTTCCTTCCGCTGTGCGATTGGATCTTCCAGCACCGCCACTGGAAACCCAGCGCCTCAGGCCCTACCACGACTCGGCGCTGAGCAATTTACACTCGGAAATAGGGTGTATACTCCGTCCCACTGATGGCTCTGACGAATGGCACGAGGCTAGGTCCCCACGAGATTCTCTCGCTGATCGGTGCGGGCGGGATGGGCGAGGTGTACAAGGCCCGGGATACGCGCCTGGACCGCATCGTGGCCATCAAGGTTTTGCCCGCGCATCTGGCCGACAATCCCGAACTGCGCGAGCGATTCGAGCGTGAGGCGCGCACCATCGCCAGCCTGAACCATCCGCACATCTGCACCCTCTACGACATCGGCCGGCAGGACGGCACAGACTTTCTGGTGATGGAGTATCTCGAAGGTGAAACGCTGTCCATGCGGCTGATGAAAGGCCCGCTGCCGATCGAGCAGGTGCTGCAATTCGCCATCGAGATTTCCGACGCGCTGGACAAAGCGCATCGCAAAGGCGTGACGCACCGCGACCTGAAACCCGGCAACATCATGCTGATCCCGCAGAGCGGGACGGGGACGAAGCTGCTGGATTTCGGCCTGGCCAAGCTGAAGCAGGAGGCGCATCCCGCCGTTCCGCTCTCCCAGCTTCCCACCGCAGCAAAGGATAGCCTGACGGTTCATGGCGCGATCATGGGCACGCTGCAATACATGGCCCCGGAGCAGGTGGAAGGAAAAACAGACGAGTTAGACGGCCGCACCGACATTTTTGCCTTCGGCGCCGTGGTGTATGAAATGGCCACGGGGAAAAAGGCCTTTGAGGGCAAGAGCTCGGCCAGCGTCATGGCCAAAATCCTCGAGAGTAGCCCGCCGCCGATGTCCTCGCTCCAGCCCATGACGCCGCCGGCGCTGGATCGCATCGTTAAAAGATGTATTGCCAAAAATCCGGATGAGCGGTGGCAAAGCGCGACGGACCTTACCAACGAGTTGGAATGGATCGCCGAAGGCGGCTCACAGGCGGGCCTAGTGGCGCCGGTGGTTTCGCCCGCCCGTCCCCTGCGACAACGACTGGCCTGGGCGGCTGCGGCCGTGCTTGCGCTGACAACGATCGGATTCGCCATCGGCTTCGTCCTGCGCGCGCCGACACCGCCGCAGCAAACGCGCCTGAGCGCGGAGATCGGCGCGGACGCGAGCCTGTACACCACATACGATACTGCCGCAATCCTCTCGCCCGATGGCACGCGACTGGTTTTTGCCGCCAGCGGTGCCGACCGGAGGCGGCGCATCTATATCCGCTCGCTGGACCAGTTGCAGGCCACCGCGCTTCCCGGCACGGAGAACGCCCGCAATCCCTTCTTTTCGCCCGATGGCCAGTGGATCGGCTTTTTCGCTGACGCCAAGCTGAAGAAGATTTCCGTGCAGGGCGGCGCGGCGGTCACGCTCTGCGATGCTGCCAATGACCGTGGCGGAAGCTGGGGCGACGATGACACGATCGTGTTTGCCAAGGATAACGTGTCGGCTTTATCTAAAGTCTCCTCGGCGGGAGGAATGCCCCAGCCGCTGACCACCCTCGATAAACAGGCGGGCGAAATTGGGCACAGCCATCCCCAGGTGCTGCCGGGGAGCCAGACTGTCTTGTTCACGTCCAGCACTGGCGGAAACTATGGAGACGCAGAGATCGTCGTGTACTCGATGGCTTCCGGACAGCGCAAGACGGTGCAGCGCGGCGGCTTCCATGCCCGCTATCTGCCCAGCGGCCACGTGGTCTATATGCACGAAGGCACGCTGTTTGCCCTGTCCTTTGACCTGCAGCGGCTGGAGGTAACCGGCCAGCCCGCGCCGATCCTTGAAAGCGTGGTCACCAGTCCCGGCGGCAATGGCGGGGCGCAGTTCTCTTTTTCTGAAACCGGAAACCTCGTGTACGTCGCAGGTGGCAGCGGGAGCCAGAACGTCTCCATCTACTGGATGGACCGCGAAGGCAAGTTCACTCCCCTCCGCGAGGCTCCCGGCGCCTACCGCAACCCTGCGTTCTCCCCAGACGGGAAGCGCTTGGCTCTGGATATCGATGACGGCAAACGAAGGGACATCTGGGTGTACGAATGGGAACGCGACACCCTCACCCGCCTGACTTCTGCCGCCGAGGTAAACGAGAAACCCGTGTGGACTCCGGACGGCCAGAGGATCTCCTATTCCTCTCAGGAAAAAGGCGGGGAGTCTAACCTCTGGTGGATACGGGCCGACGGCGCCGGGAATCCCCAGCGCCTCGCGGAAAGCAAGAGCACTCAGTACGCGCGCTCCTGGCGGCCCGATGGCAAGGTTTTCGTGTTCCGCCAAATCAACGCCGACACGGGCTGGGACATCTTCACTCTTGCCATCGAAGGCGACGAGCAGTCCGGCTGGAAACCCGGTGAGCCGAAGCCCTTCGTGAACAGCGCTTTCGCCGAAGAGGGGCCCGCTTTCTCGCCCGATGGCCGCTGGCTCGCCTATGCATCGAACGAATCAGGTAGCGAAGAAGTGTACGTTCGGCCTTTCCCGGGACCGGGAGGCAAGTGGCAGATCTCCACCGGCGGTGGCACCTACCCCAGGTGGTCGCGCAACGGCAGGGAGCTTTTTTACCGTACACCGGACACCAAGATCATGGTGGTCACCTACAGCGCTTCCGGTGACTCCTTCCGCGCCGACAGGCCCCAGCTTTGGTCGCCCGGCCAGTTCACGTACACCGGGGTCGGCGACTATAACTTTGACCTGCACCCCGACGGCAAACGCTTCGCCGTGCTAAAGGTCCCGGGCGGAGAAGAGACTTCTGCGGTGAACAAGGTCAGCTTCATCTTCAATTTCTTCGACGAGCTCCGCCGCAAATTCCCGCCCGGCACGCCCTGAGCCCCGAAGGGCACGAACTGAGGCCTCTGCGCCGCGCGGTGGCGAAGATCGGCTGCGACCGTCCTGGATGACATACACACAACTAATGTGTATACTGAGCGATAGGAATGGAGGATGTCACCCAATGCAACGTCGGATCAATATTAGCTTGCCGGAAGAGACGGTCCGGTTGATGGACCGCGTCTCCCCTCGGGGTAATCGGAGCCGCCTCATTAACGAGGCGGTGAGGCGATATCTGGCTTCTCGGCGCCGGGCCACCTTGAGAAAGAAGCTGAAGGAGGGAGCGTTGCGCCGAGCTGAACGCGATCTCCGGCTGTCCGCAGAATGGTTCCTTCTTGATGAAGAAGCATGGCGAACAGACCAAAGCTAGGCCACCCGAAGCGGGGCGAGGTGTTCTTGGTTAGCTTCGATCCCGTCCTGGGTGCGGAGATCAGGAAGACCCGTCCGGCACTGATTCTGCAAAACGACATCGCCAACCGCCACAGTCCCCTCACAATCGTATCCGCGATCACCTCCCAGTATGAGGAACAGCTCTATCCTACCGAGGTGCTGTTGCGGGCAGGAGAAGGCGGGACAAAGGTGGACTCCGTCGTACTGCTCAACCAAATTCGTTCGGTAGATAGGCGAAGGCTCGTCAAACGCCTGGGCTCCGTGAGTCCCGAGACTATGCGCCGAGTAGATAGAGCTTTGCAAATCAGTCTTGGGCTGGCTGGTCTTTAGGGTTAGGTATGTTTCGTAAGCCTAGTGCCGAAGCGGCGGTACCTTATCTTCTCGCGTTGCGCCTATCAGCCGAACATGCGCTGAAAGAATGACTTCTTCGGCGCGGGCGGGAGAGGCAGAGCTCCCAGGTATCCCTCGATTTGCCTTGCGGCAACGCCGGGCGCTGCCTGCCGCCAATGGCCCACTTCGCGCAATGCCGTCCAGGCTTCGAGACAGTGGCGGCAGCCGGACACGTGTTTTTCGACCGGCTCCTTGTCATACCAGCTTACCTGGCCGTCGTGGATGCGCAGGAACTGGTGTACGTGCGGGCAGGCCTCCTGCTTCGCCGCGCGCGCCGCTTGCAGCAGCGCCAGCCATGGGCGCGGCCACGGGCAGCGGTCACCCCCGAGCTTCAAGGCGGCTGCATAATCCGGCTCCAGGCGCGCGAATGCCGCCTGCGCGACGCGAGGCGCCATGCGCAACATTCGCTCGATCGAAGCGTCGGTGTATCCCGCCAGCTTGAAGAAAAGCATCTCCTGATGAAGCAGCGGCAATCCTTCCAGCAATTTCCCCAGCACTTCCAGATCAAGAGGAGCCGCCGGAGCCAGCTGCGGCGCCCCCGCCGGGGCGCTGCTTGCGGCCGCCCGCACGGCTTGGTCGAGCAACAAAGCCCGCACGTCCGCCAGGAACTCGCGCTCCGATTGCCGTTCAGTAGCGCGGAAGCGTTGGAAATCGTTCTCCGCGAGCGCAGTGAGCGTCTGTTCCCAGACGCGATCGGGCGCTGGCCCGTCGTCCGGCAGATACATTTTCAGCAGGTGCAGGCCGAGAGGAGTGTAGAAATCGAGGAAAGCGCGCCAAGCCCCGGCGCTCCCCTGCTCGCACTGCTCGCGTACCTTATGAAAAGTGAAGAGAGCTGTCTGTTGAGTGGCCATGTTGCGAGGTCTAACCACTCCGTGACTACGGTCCAGTCCGGCCGGCCCAAACTAATACACCCTCAGGTGCCTGGAATCAACTTACTTCGCCCTACGTTAGTGAGCTAGTTTGTGCGGTTTTCTATTCCTTTAATTATAACACGCAAGTCAAAGTAGCCGGCGACCCGTCTTCCCGGGTGACGTCAAGCTGCTTGTGTAAAAAGGGAGAGGGTGTGGTTCTTCCAGTCCTCATTGAACCGACTGAAAATCGCATAGCCCTGATTCCCCAAATGGGGGACCAGGAAAGGTGGAAATTCGCCCGACCGGAGCCGGGCTTGGCCGCGCTACCGTCCACTGGCCCAAGCGCGCCTTCGGGCCTGAAATTATCGCCATCCGCTGTAATCTGGTACCCCCGGATGAACAAATCCAGCAGAATTCGCTACTTAGCGCGGGGGCGGCGCTCCTTGGGGGGGAGCACCACCTAAGGGTGTAAACAATTTTTACCCGCGGGCTGCAAGTACAGCCCGCACCCGAACGCGTTATGCGGTCGTCAGGATTGCAGCGTGAGTCCTGGCCACAGTCGGAGTTTAGTCATAGCAATCAGGTCAGTGAATTTGGCGCTTTTTTCCGTGGGGGAACGCATCAATGTTTGCAACGGGCTGCAAGTACAGCCCGTACCCGTACCCAAGGCTGGCCCAAGACTGGAGCTGAGAAATGAGCACTGTCGCCCCGGTTCAGAACAGCAACGGCAGCGGTGAGCTGTTTAAGATTGTGTCCGGTGAAGAACAGATTCGCCGGCGTCTGGACGAAGAGCGCAAGCGGCTGGAGCAGGAAGCTGGCATCGAGCGCCGCGAGGTCCATCACTTCCACAAGCCCATCGAGCTGCCCTTCACCAAGCTGCAGCGCGACGACACCACCCTCCTCTTCGGCGGCCTCACCTGGAAGCACGAGCGGCTGGTGCACGCGGCTCTCGAAAGCCTCGGCTACCGCTGCGAGTCCGTGCCCGTGCCCAACAAGAAGGCCTTCCAGCTCGGCAAAGAGTACGGCAACAACGGCCAGTGCAACCCGACCTACTTCACCGTCGGCAACCTGGTGCAATTCGTGCAGAGCCTGGAGTCCAAGGGCCTCACCAAGGATGAAATCTGCGACCGCTACGTCTTCTTCACCGCCGGCGCGTGCGGCCCCTGCCGCTTCGGCATGTACGAAGCGGAATACCGGCTGGCCCTGCGCAATGCCGGCTTTGACAAGTTCCGCGTCCTGCTCTTCCAGCAGAGCGGCGGCTTGAACCAGGCCGAAGCAGAAGCCGGGCTGGAGATGAACATGGATTTCTTCCTGGCCATCCTCAACGCACTGAATATCGGCGACATCATGAACGATATCGCCTACCAGATCCGGCCGTACGAAGTGAACGCCGGCCAGACCGACCGCGTGCTCGAGGAGTCCATGGAGTTGCTGCACGAGGTCATGCGGCGCAAGCGCCCCTGGACGCTCACCGGCAAGTCGCGCAAGTTCCTGGAAAAAGTTGGTTTTGCGGGAACGGGAGAATACCTGGGCAAATTCCTGAACCAGCTCTTTGGCGGTGAATTGGTCGCGGCGCTCAACGAGGTCCGCACGCGCTTTGCCGCCATCCCGGTGGACCGCACGCGCGTGAAGCCCATCGTCAAGATCACCGGCGAGTTCTGGGCGCAAACGACGGAAGGCGACGGTAACTTCAACATGTTCCGCTTCCTCGAAAAAGAGGGCGCGCAGGTCGTGGTCGAGCCCATCGGCACCTGGATCTGCTACCTGATGCATCAAGTCGTGCAGAGATTGCACGACCAGAAGGGCCTGGCGGAGGGCGCCGTCCTGCCTCCCAAATGGCGCCTGGACAAGCACCTGAAAATCAACTTGGCCATGCACAAGAAAATCTTGCAGCTCAAAATCGGCGAGGCCATCTTCAAGCGCGAGTACAACCGCATCATCGAGGCCCTCGGCGGCATCGGGCATCACCTGGTCGACCAGTACGAGCTGCAACGGCTGGGCCACCCTTACTACAATTCGCGCGCCGCGGGCGGCGAGGGCCATCTCGAAGTGGCCAAGAACATCTACTACTCGCACAAGGGCCTGGCGCACATGGTGCTGGCGCTCAAGCCGTTCGGCTGCATGCCCTCCACGCAATCCGACGGCGCGCAATCAGCCGTGATGTCCCACTACAAGGACATGATCTTCCTGCCCATCGAAACCTCCGGCGAAGGCGACGTCAACGCCCACAGCCGCGTGCAGATGGCGCTGGGCGAGGCCAAGGCCAAGACCAAGCTCGAATTCAAGGCCGCGCTCGAATCCACCGGACGCACGGTCGAGGAGATTCGCGCTTACGTGGAAGAACATCCCGAACTGGCCTCGCCCATGTTCAAGATCCCGCGCACTGAAGGCGTGGTGGGCGGCGCCGCTCAGTTCGTCCTGCACGTGGCCGAGCAAATGAAAGCAGAAGGCTGGCAGCCGCGCCGTTCAAGCGCCGCGGCTTAGGAGCCAAGACCGACCATGGGCTGCTCAAGCGGAAGCTGCGGTACGGGCGCAGAGTCAGGGGCAAACGGAACCGGGGGAGCCTTCGTCCCGCTCGGCATGCTCAGCAAGCCGGTGGTCGCTCCGCCTCCGCCGGTGATCAAGCCCGCGCCGGCGCGAATGCCGGAAGGTACCCCGCTGATGGTGGGCCTGGACGTCGGCTCGACCACGGTCAAGGCGGTGGTGGTCAATCCCGCCGACGACAAAATCCTGTGGTCCGACTACCAACGCCACGACACCAAGCAGCCCGAAAAAGTGATGGAATTCCTCACCCGCATGGAAGCCGAGGTGGGGATTGTCGCCGGCCACACGCGGATGTTTGTCACCGGCAGCGGCGCCGGCGGCATTGCGCCGCTGGTCGGGGCCAAGTTCGTTCAGGAAGTGAACGCCGTGGCCCTGGCGGTCGAAAAACTCTATCCCAAGTGCGGCTCGGTAATCGAGCTGGGCGGCCAGGACGCCAAGATCATCATCTTCAAGGAAGATCCCAACACCGGGCGCAAGAAGAAAATTCCATCGATGAACGACAAGTGTGCCGGCGGCACCGGCGCCGTAATTGACAAGATCAACGCCAAGCTGCACATCCCCTCCGAGCAGCTTTGCCAAATGGGCTACGTGGGCATCAAGCTGCACCCGGTGGCCGGCAAGTGCGGCGTCTTTGCCGAGACGGACATCAACGGCCTGCAAAAGAGCGGCGTGCCTCCGGACGAGCTGATGGCTTCCCTGTTCGAGGCCATCGTGCAGCAAAATCTCGCCGTGCTCACCCGCGGAAATACGCTGCGCCCGCAGGTGCTCCTGCTGGGCGGGCCCAATACCTACATCCAGGGCATGAAGGACTGCTGGAAGTCCAACATCCCCAAGATTTGGGAAGAGCGCAAGTTTCCCCTGCCCGAAGGCGTGGACCCGGCCTCATTGATCTTTGTCCCGGAAAACGCCCAATACTTCGCGGCACTGGGCTCGGTCGAATTTGGCAAGGACGAGGACGACTCCGTGGGAGTCTACCGCGGCAAAGAAAATCTCGAGTGGTATATGAACGTCGGCCGCCTGGAAGAGAAAAAGAAAAAGGGCGGCAGCGGCCTGAGCGCCAGCGACCGGGAGCTGGCGGAATTCAAGGAGCGCTACAAGCCCAAGAAGTTCGTCCCCGCGAAGTTCCAGCCCGGCCAAGTGGTCGAAGGCTTCATCGGGCTTGACGGCGGCTCCACCTCCACCAAGGCCGTCCTGCTGGATAAGGACAAGCGCATCCTGGTGAAGTGCTACCAGCTCTCCAAGGGCAACCCCATCGAAGATACGATGGACATGTTCGCCAACCTGAACCAGCAGGTCGAAGACCAGGGAGCCACGCTCAAAGTGCTGGGCGTGGGCACCACCGGCTACGCCAAAGATATTCTCAAAGAGACGCTGAACGCCGATGCGGCCATGGTCGAGACCGTGGCGCACACCGAGGCGGCCCTGCACTTCTATCCCCAGGCCGACGTCATCTGCGACGTGGGCGGGCAGGATATCAAGCTCATCATCCTGCAGGACGGGCGCGTCAAGGATTTCAAGCTGAATACCCAGTGCTCGGCCGGCAACGGATATTTCCTGCAGTCCACCTGCCAGGGTTTCGGCTACGAGGTCACCCAGTACGCCGATCTGGCCTTCAACGCCAAGGCCATGCCCATGTTCGGCTACGGTTGCGCCGTTTTCATGCAGTCGGATATCGTGGATTTCCAGCGCCAGGGCTGGAAGCCGGAAGAGATCATGGCCGGCCTGGCCAATGTCCTTCCGAAAAACATCTGGCTGTACGTCTCGCAAATACCCAATATCGCTTCGCTGGGAAATACCTTCGTGCTGCAGGGCGGCACGCAGCACAACCTGGCGGTGGTCAAGGCCCAGGTGGATTTCATCGAGTCCCGCTTCAAGGACAAGGGCGGCAAGCCCAACGTGATCGTCCACGAGCATTGCGGGGAGTCGGGCGCCATCGGCGCGGCCATCGAAGTGAACCGGCTGTGGAAACAGGGCCGCAAGACCAGCTTCATCGGCCTCGATGCCGTCCAGAAGATCAGCTACGTCACCCACCGCAGCGAGGACACGCGCTGCTACTTCTGCAAGAACAAGTGCCTGCGCACCTTCATTGACGTGAAGCTGCAGCCCGGCGTGGAAGTGGATAACGCCGGCTCCAAGACCTCCAAGATTCCCATCGCGCCGAATACCAAGCGCCTGATCGTCAACAACAGTTGCGAAAGGGGCTTGGTCGAAGACGTCAACGCCATGCGCGAAATCAAGAAGGGTATGGACTCCGCCCGGGAGAACTTCCCTAACATGGCCGAAATCGCGGCCAAGGCGGTGTTCAAGTCGTTCAAGCCGCCCCTGGTGGCCGACCCGCTGCCGCGCTATGCCTTCACCACGGCGCAGAAAGCGCGCGTGGCAGCCATGAAGCGCCGCGCCACCCTGCGCATTGGCATCCCGCGCGCACTGAACCAATACACCTGCAATCCGGCCTTCAGCGCCTACTTCGAGTCCCTGGGCATCCCGGCGGAAAATCTGATCTATTCCGACTACACCTCCGAGGAGATGTACAAGGCCGGGGCCAAGCGCGGCTCGATCGATCCCTGCTTCCCCTCCAAAGTCGGCATCCCGCACGTGCACAACCTGCTCTACGTGCACCATCAGAAGAAGCCGCTGGACATCATCTTCTTCCCCATGATTGACGACTTGCCGTCGGACCTGGTCAACGCCCAGAGCCATCGCGCCTGCCCCACGGTCACGGCCACTCCCGCGGCCACCAAGGCCGCCTTCGTCAAAGAGAGCGACTTGTTCACGGAGATGGGCCTCCAGTTCCTGAACCCGCTCATCAACTGCGGCACGCCCGTCCTGTTCGAGCGGCAGATGTACGACACCTTCAGGGACCTCCTGGGCCTCTCGGCCGAAGAAAGCCATCGCGCCTCGGCCGAAGCCATGAAGGCCATGCAGCACTTCAGCGAAGGCATCCTGCGCAAGCAGGGCCGTGAAATCCTGAAAAAACTCGAAGCCGAGGACGGCATCGGCATCGTCCTGCTGGCACGGCCCTATCACAATGATCCGGGCCTGAATCACGAGATCCTCGAGGAGTTCCAGAAGCTGGGCTACCCGGTGCTGACGCAGGGCTCGCTCCCCATCGACGACGAAATCGTCTGGCGGCTGTTCGGCGACGATGTCCGCGCGGGCGCCATCAGCCATCCCATGGACATCACCGACGCCTGGAAGAACTCCTACAGCGAAAATACCAGCCAGAAGGTGTGGGCGGCCAAGTACACTGCGCGCCATCCCAACCTGGTGGCGCTGGAGCTTTCCAGCTTCAAGTGCGGCCATGACGCGCCCATCTACACCGCCGTCGAAGAGACCGTCACCAAGTCCGGCACGCCCTATTTCTCGTTCAAGGACATTGACGAGAACAAGCCCACCGGCTCCATCCGGATTCGCGTCGAGACCATTTCCTACTTCCTGAAGCGCTACCGCGAGGACATGGTCGCGCGCAACCGCAAGCAGTCTGAAATTGATATCAAGCTCGCGGAGTTTGAGGCCAGAATTCGCGCCGAGTTCGCCGGCGGTTCCGCGCTCCCCGGCGCCTGCGGGTCCGACGACCAGCCGGCCGAACTACTTGAGACGGTGCCCTAGATTCTGGCAAACTCAAGCCCGGCGCGCGCCATGTCTCCAGCGATTCAGTCTGAGAAAGTCATGTTTCAGATCTACCGGGAGCCGTCCTTCAACCGGCGATACCGCGTGGTCTATTTCACCGAGCTCGACGACCATAACCGCGAGAGCGAAATCAACGACGCCATGCGCGGCGAGCACATCTTCGACGGCTACTTGCGCAACTACACCAAGGAAGAGGCCAAGCGCGTCGTAGCCGGAATTCTCGAACGGCTCAACGGCGGCGAGTCCCTGGCCCCGGCCGAGATCGAGGGCCGATTGAAACCGTTCATGGCTTAGTCCGCCCCAGTGGCGGAGTCGTTTGCGGCTCCTGATATCGTGGCAAGATGCTGACACGCACCTCAATCCGCCGCCGGCTGCGCTTTTGGGACACGCGCCTGCGCGAGTGGCGCATGATCGCGCGCGGGCTGGCCTCGGCCGGCCACCCTGTTCTGGCCCACGTCATCCCCATCCGGCGCTGCAACCTCTCCTGCACCTACTGCAACGAGTACGACAGTTTCTCCAAACCGGTGCCGCTCGAGGAGATGTTCCGGCGAATTGATCATTTGGCGAGGCTCGGAGTCTCCATCATTACCCAGAGCGGCGGCGAACCCCTGCTCCACCCGGACCTGGACAAGATCATCGCCCGCGTCCGCCATCACGGACGCCTGGCCGGGATGATCACCAACGGCTACCTGCTCACCGCCGAGCGCATCCGGCAATTGAACCGGGCCGGCCTGGACCACTTGCAGATCAGCATTGATAACGTCAACCCCGACGAAACCTCGAAGAAGAGCCTGAAAGTGCTGGACCAGAAGCTCGTCTTGCTCGCCCAGCACGCGGAGTTTCAGGTCAATATCAATTCCGTCCTGGGCAGCGGGGTCAAGAATCCCGACGATGCCGCGACCGTGGCGCGGCGGGCTCTGGACCTGGGCTTCACCAGCACAGTAGGCGTGTTGCACGACCACAACGGCCAGCTCAAGCCCCTGGGCCCGCGCGAACGGGAGATTTTCGAGCTGGTCATGGAGCTCGGTAAGCGCTCCTATTCGCGCTTTAACCGGTTTCAGCACAATATCGCCCTCGGCCGCCCGAACCAGTGGCGCTGCCGCTCCGGAGCGCGTTATCTCTACATCTGCGAGGACGGGCTGGTCCACTGGTGCTCCCAGCAGCGCGGCTACCCCGGAATCCCGCTTGCCGAATACACGCGCGAGGATCTGAGCCGCGAGTATCACACTGAGAAGCCCTGCGCACCCTACTGCACCGTCTCTTGCGCGCAGCAGGTCTCCATGCTGGACAACTGGCGCTCGCCCCAGGCCCTCCGCCCGCGCCTCGGCAGCCCCCCGGTCGCCGTGCCGTTGGTGCAGCTCACCGGCGCGGGTGCACAAGGGCCGCACGACCGGCCGAACTAGCCATTCTCCGCTATCCTTGAAATAGCCCCCCCTCTCCCCAACACCCCTGCCGGAATGAAACGTTGCCGCTTGAGAACACTGTACTTCGCCATTGTTGACGCTCCCAGGAGCAGAGGCTATGTTCGATACCAGACCCACTCAGAAGTGCTGAGTGGCGCATCGCTCATCGCCGCGAAGCTAGCAGGCTGGCGGCTTCGCGCGTTTCGGCATTGTCGCGGCGGCGCCCGTTGACCGTTTTCGCCGCATTTGCGCTATCAGCCGGATACGGGCTGTCAAGACATGACTACAACCGCCAAAGCGGGACGATACCAACTACTCGAAGAGCTGGGCCGCGGCGCCATGGGTGTGGTCTACCGCGCGCACGACCCGATGATCGGCCGCACCGTGGCCGTGAAAACGCTGCGCGTGGTCGAACACGGCAGCGGACTCTCCCAGGACGAGCTGCTGCGCCGCTTCCATACCGAGGCCCGCGCCGCCGGCCTGCTCAGCCACCCGAATATTGTGTCCGTCTATGATGCCGGCAAAGAGGACGATTTTTTCTACATCACCATGGAGTTGGTGGAAGGAAAGAGCCTGCAAGAGCTTCTCGGCGAGCGCCACGCATTTCCCCTGGCCCGCGTCTTGCGCTTGATGCAGCAGGCCTGTTCGGCCCTGGAATTCGCGCACCAGCACAACGTCATCCACCGGGATATCAAGCCGGCCAATCTCATCCTCACGCCGGACGACACCCTGAAAATCTCCGATTTTGGCACCGCAAAAATTCTGCAGTTCCAAACCGCCCAGACCGGCCAGATCATCGGCACTCCCAGCTACATGTCTCCCGAGCAGATCAAGGGACGGCCCGTGGACGGCCGCTCGGACATCTTTTCTCTCGGCGGAGTGCTCTACCAACTGCTCACCGGCGAAAAACCATTCCCCGGCGAATCCGTCACCGCCGTCATCTACAAAATCGTCAGCGAAGAGCCCGCCGCCCCGCGGGAACTCGACTCCTCGATTCATCCCGGATTGTCCGCGGTTATTTTGCGTGCGCTCGCCAAAGCACCCGGGGCGCGTTTTCAAAGCTGTTGCGAGTTTTTCGACGCGCTGCAAAACTACCGCGAATATCAACCCAGCAGCGCCCCACCGCCTGTTCCGGAACCCGCGAACCGGCCGGCCACCGAGCCATCCGCTCCCGGCGCGATGGCAACGCGCCCCGCGCTGGCCATGTCATCGGAGCCGGCAAAGCAAGGTGGATCAATTTGGCTTGCGCTCTTCCTGCTGGCCGTCATCGCCGCCGCCGGTTACAAGGTTTGGCCGCCCCTGCGCGAACTCTGGCTGCGCAGCCAGCCCGCGCCGGTGGCCACGGCTCCCGCGGAGCCAACCTCTGAGAATGCGGTCCCTGCCGCTGTCCCCTCCGCGGTTTCCCTGCCGCCTGCGCCTGTGGCGCCGGCCCAGCAGGTGACTCCACCGGCCACCGCCACGCCATCGGCCGCCGCCACGCCGCCAACATTTAACGCAGTATCCCCGGCCAAACCATCGGCTGCCCCAGCCCCCGCGCTCGCAAGTGTCGTAGCACGGTCCCAGCCTGCCAGGCCCTCAGTTTCACCGGCCGCTGCCCGGTGGAGGCAGCAAATCGTGCGTGCACTCGGCGAGTCTGGGATCGCCGACAAGGTCCGAGTCGTGGCTACCGGGAACACCTTGACGCTGGCCGGCAAGCTCGATACCCGTTCGCATCGAATGCTGCTGGAGCTCCTCCAGGGAACCCCCCAAGGGGTCCAGTTTGTGGATCACATCGAGTTCGCCGAGGAACCCGCCGAGGCTGCGCCATCCGCCAGCCCGCCAAGCGTTGCGACTCCCCCCGAACCCCAGCTCCCGGGAGCCCAGCCTAGGGAACTCCAGCCTTAACAGAAGTGGGTAGGCCAATGCTTGGGCGGTTACTTTTCTGGACAATCAAACCTGTTTGCAGCGATAGAACTAGCGTAACCAATTGACTATACAAGACATATTTTGCGCCCTGGGAGGCCTTGAGCTTGCTCCTTCTTCCCAGTGTAGGCCTATCTTAAGGACGGCCAGGCGCGAGTACCGAGTCAAGAGCAGCGTACTGTGCCGTATCAGGACCCAGTGTACCGCTGCACTTCGCGGTAGCTAAATTCGTGGCCATGACGCCAACAAAATTCGAGTCCGTAAAGCTCGGCCTCCCCGACGGCCTGCCGAATGTGGAAGCGGTGCCAACGCTGCCGGTTCGTGGGTCGGCGGAGGCAGCCGCTTCCAACAAGATAGATCCGCTGATCGGCAGGTTTCTGCGGTCGCTCCACGTGCTCCTGCGCGCGGTCCGCCTCTATCAGCGGAATCATCCCCGCATGACGGAGAGCCTGGAAGCGGCCGATCGCGACCTGCGCGCGGTTCTGGCCCAGGTGCCGGCCCTGAGCATCAAGGTGGAGCGCGATGGAGTAATCGCCACCACGCGCGAGGCGCCCCGCAATACGAGGCCGCTTTCCGATCTGCGAGGTGAGCTGAAAACTTTGTCCGCTGAGCTAGCCGGCGCCGGCGTGGCCTCCCTGATCTTCCTGCGTCGTATCAATCTCGGTGAGCTGGCGCTTTTCGCTCACGCCCTGGACGCCGCATCACGGGGCGCCAGCCGCGCTCCCGTCGGCCGCGTTCCCGCCGGCCGCGCTAACGCCGATCGCAATTGGCCCGCGTGGCTCGCCGAACATCAGATCGTGGGAATCCAAATCAACACCTCACTCCAGCGCCGCGACGAGACCGTCCTGGCGACCTTGCTGGGAGCCTTGCCGGGCGCGCAACCGCCCGATCAGCTCGATCAGTCGGGTCACCCCGCTGAAGGCCGCCTCGCTTCTGTTAGCACGGCCAGCACCGCCGAACAAACGCGCGCGGCGCTTCGCTTCTTGGCCGCTTTGACGGCGCGCCTCGAGCAAGTGCAGCAGGATTCACCGCAAGACGCCGCCCGCGCCGTGCGCGCCGAACTGGCCGCGGCGGATCCGCACACCCGGGCCCTGCTGGCTCGCGCCGCGCTTCAGGACCCGCCGCTCGATGGTGATACCCCGGGACCCTATTTGGCTCGAGTGGCGGACGCCCTGGCCGTTGAATTCGTCCGAGCGGAATATCTCGCTGAGCGTCTGGGTGCCGCAGAGCTGCGTTCCATCCTGGCTGGCCTGGAGGATCGCAACGCCCAAGACGCCGCCCAAGAAGCCCGCACCGAGGCCCGCATCGAGCGCTTTTGGTCTTCTTTGCCCGCGCGAGCCATCGCTCGGGTGCTGGCTGGCCCCGAAGCCTGGTGCCTGCCCGTGCCGGCGTTGCGCCGCTACCTCGCGCCCCTCCTGGCCGCGGCGGAACGCAAAGGCGCCGAAGCCTCCGGCAAGGAAGCTCGCCGCGCGCTGGCCGATTTCGTCCGCTGCCTGCAAAGCGAAAAGGAACGAGTCCGGCGCTCCGTGGCGGCCGGACTGGTGGAACTATCGGACCTGCTGCCGCGACTGTGGCCGCACCCCCAACTGGCCGGCCTGGGAACCACTCTCGTCGCTGCCCTGGCGCGGGAATCTTCGCCCGCGGCCGGCGTGCTTCTGGCAACCGCGACCGAAACTCTGGCCCGGCTGGCCCTGGAGCGTCGCTGCTACTCCGATTTTGAACAGATCCTCAGCGACCTCGAAAATGTGCCAGCCAATAGCTGCGAACCAATCCAGCCTCTGGCCCGCCGCCTCTTCGATCCGCAATACTGGCTCCCGCTGGCGGACGCCGCGCTGGCCAATCGCCCCCTCGATCCCGCTCTGCCGCGTCTGCTCCAGCGCGACCCCGCGCGGCTGCTGGACCGGCTGGGGCTCTTGCTGACCTCGCCCGAGGGTGCCAGCGCACTGCCCGCCATGGCCCGTCTGGTACGCGCCACAGGCGAAGCCGTGCTTCGGGCTCTCGAGACCGATCTTTCCGGCACGCGCCGCCAGCGCATCGCCACGGCCATTAAGCTCCTGTCCGCCACCGCTCCCGAACGCCTGGCAGCGGCCCTTCCGCGCGCTCTGGCCGCCTGGGACTGGAGCCTCCAGGACTTGGCGGTCACTGAACTGGCGCGCCATCCTCATCCAAGCTTCCGCCGCCAGGTGGCGCACATCTTCCTGGACCTGCTAAACGACGCGCACCTGCACGTCGTTCCCGGCATGATTGACCTGATCGCGCTGGCCCACGAAGATTCCGCCGTGCCCCGCCTGATCGAAATGGCCACGGGAGAAATGTATGGAGCGCAGGACATTTTCATTCGCATCAAAGCCACCGAAGCCCTGGGCCGCTTGCGCGCAACCACCGCCGCCCCCCGCCTGCGCGAGCTGGCCACCAAACGCTCCGGCCTCACCTATGCATATCCCGCCGGTTTGCGCTCCGCTGCCGAAGAGGCGCTCGAGCTGCTCGAAGGCCGGCCCGGCTCTACCCGGCTCCTCACTGCCTCGGACACCACCGAGAAATCCAGCCCGCAATTCTCCCGACCGCGCCGCTACCAGCGCGTTCCTCTGCCCTCCCCGTTGCTGGCCAGCATTGAAGGACCGCGCGGCGCGCCGGCGCGCGTGCGAGCCATCGCCCTGGGTGGGGCACTGCTGGAAACCGGAACCCGCCTGGCCATCGGCGATTCCATGCGCATCGAGATCCACTCCGGGTTGGGACGCATCCGCTCGACCGCGGTAGTCCGCAACTCCAATCCCGAAGGCTACGGCATAGAGTTCGTCCACATGGAGCAGGAAGACCGCGAAAAACTGCGCCGACGCCTGGTCAAACTCCTCCACTAATCCTCCCTCCTTGCGCGCGGCGGGCCGATTCGCGCTAAAGTACCCCGTATGACACTCTCGGCTGCGCTCATCTTGGTAGCGCTCGCGGCGCTCGCCGTCTCCGGTCTGGCCCTTTGGAGCGCCCGCCGCCGCGCCGAAGCCCAGGGCGAGGCCCTGCGCCAGGAGATGCAGGCGCTCGTCAACAATCAATCGCAAGCGGTCACCGCGCAATTCGCGCAACTGGCGCAATCCTTCACCGCGCAACTCGGCCAAATCACACAGCAAGTGCAGAGCGGCATGGCGTCCGTCGGAACGCTGGCCACCGGGGCGCAGAAAGCCGTCTCCGATCAGCTCCAGGCCTCCACCGACATGCTCGGCGCCATTCGCCAGCAGCTCGGCGAGGTCCAGCAGGCCGGCCACGAGCTTTCCGAAGCCGCTCGGCAAATCGAAACCGTGCTCGGCGGCGCGAAAACACGCGGCACACTCGGCGAGGTCGCCCTCGACCGCATGCTCGCCGACGCTTTGCCCCCGGCCACCTATGAAACACAGTTTCGCTTCTCGACCGGAGAAGTCGTGGACGCCGTCGTGCGCCTGCGCGAAAAGCTCCTGCCCATCGACTCCAAGTTTCCCCTGGATGACTACCGCCGTCTGGTGGACACCGGTGAGGATGCGCGCAAGGGTTTTTCCAGCTCCGTCCGCGCCCACGCCGAATCCATCGCCAAAAAATACATCCTGCCCGGCGAAGGCACTCTCGACATCGCGCTGATGTTTGTTCCCTCCGAGGGCGTCTATTACGAGCTGCTCCGCTCCGAGGATTCCAAGGGCACGCCGCTCGACGAATTCTGCCGCTCCAAGGGCATCGTCCCGGTATCACCCAGCACACTCTTCTCCCATCTGCGGATTATCTTCCTGGGCCTGCGCGGCATGCAGATTGAGGAAAACGCCAAAAGATTGCTTTCCAGTCTCACCGGACTCAAGAAACAGATAGACAACTTCGGCGAGGTGTACGAAAAACTGGGCACCCACCTGCGCAACGCCCAGCAAAGCTACTCCGACGCCGACCGCAAACTCGAGCGCGCGCGCAACTCTCTCGACGAGCTGGCCCAGGGCGCCCCATCGGAAAAGGCCCTCGGGGTCGGTTCACCCGAACAGTAAAAAAGACCGCCTCTGCCCTTCCGCGCCTTCGCGCGCCCTTCCGCAGACGCCGCGCCCCCGTTCATCGCACCCCTGGAATTGCATGCCAAGCCATTGCAGCATTGCGCTCACTTTGTTAGCCTCGCTCCGGGCAGCCCAACGTGCTTGAGGCCATCCCAGGAGCGCTCCCCTGGCGCAGCCCGGCCGGCCGCCTGACTAGACCTCTGCGGGGGGCTCTCTCTTTGCGCATTGACGCCAGCGCGCGCACCGACCTCGGCCGCGTACGCAAAAATAACGAAGACGCCTTCCGCATCGAGCCCGATCTCGATCTCTTCGTGCTCTCTGACGGCATGGGCGGCCAGGCCCACGGAGAGATCGCCAGCGCCCTAGCCATCGAAACGGTAGTCGCCCATTGCCGCGAGGCCAGCACCGATCACGCCACCACCTTGTTTGGAAACGGGCGGGCCGATCTCTGCGAGCGCAGCAACCGCCTCCTGAGCGCCGTCCGCCTGGCCAACCGCAAGATCTTTGACTCCGCCCTGCAGAATCCGGCGCAGGAGGGCATGGGCGCCACCATTGTGGCCGCCTGGCTGGACGACCGGCGCATGAGCCTGGCCCACGTCGGCGACAGCCGCGCCTACCTCTTGCGCGCCGGCACGGTCGAACAGCTCACCGCCGACCATTCCCTGGTCGCCGAGCACGTCCGCCGCGGCACCATGACGCCTCAGGAAGCCGAAGCCAGCCAGCTCCATAACATCCTGGTCCGCGCGCTCGGCACGCAGGAACAGGTCGAGGTGGACATGGACGAGCAGATCCTGCTCGAGAGGGATGCCCTTCTGCTCTGCTCCGACGGGCTCACCAACATGGTCACCGACGCGGAAATTGCCAGCACCCTGGCCACCTCGGAGACGGCCCAGGCCGCGGCCGAACACCTGATCGAGCTGGCCAATCTCTACGGCGGCGTTGACAATGTGACCGTCATCGTCCTGCGGGCCCTGCCGGAACCGGCGGGCTTGGTGGCGCGTCTGCGCGGGCGCCCGAAAACCGGCCGCAAGCGCGGCGGCAAGCCGGGCAGAAAACCCGGCGGCAAGCCGGACGGCAAGTCCGGCGGCAAGCCGGGCGGGAAGTTATCCCCCTCCGGAGCCCGCTGAGATGGCGCGGCTCCTGCTGAAATTCGATTCCCAGATTCTCCGCGAAATCCCCATCGGCAGCCGGCCGGTCACCATCGGTCGCGCGCCCGACAACGATGTGCACATTGACAATCTGGCCGTCTCCGATCACCACGCGCGCCTCTACGCCGAGGGCGATCGCCTGGTGCTCGAAGACCTTAACAGCTTGAACGGCACCTACGTGAACGACGCGCGCATCGAGCGCACCACGCTCCGCGACGGCGACACCATCCAGATCGGCAAACACCAGCTCCAGTTGGATACCGCGCACGACGACGCCGCGCCCGTACCCGGCGGCGGTGGTGGTGGCGGCGGTGGTGGTGGTTTACGGAAAGCCCCCGTGCCCAAGCTCATCGAGACCGCCGTGCTCGAGACCGAAGCGCAGCGCGAGCTCCTGCGCCAGACGGACGCCGCAGGTCCAGGTCCCCGTGCAGCGAGTTCGGGTGCCGCTGGTGCAGGTTCGGTTGCAGGTTCGGGTGCGGCGGGTCCGGGCGCGGGATCATCTCCGGGCGCGGATGCAGCTTCACTCACTTCGCCACTCCGTCACTTCGCCACTTCAAATGCAGGTGCCGGTGCGGGAAAACTCTCCCCGCCTTCGCCGCGACGCATTCCACCGGCCACCCTGCGCGTTCTCCGCGGCCGCACCGACAAGCGCGAATACGTCCTCGCCGGCAAGCTCACCGTCATCGGCCGCTCAGAAATGGCCTCCGTGCGCCTGCTGGGCTGGTTCGCTCCACCCGTAGCCGCGCAAATCAACCGCCGCGACGACGGCTACTACCTCGGCCTAGGCGACCGCATCCCCAAGGTGAACGGCCAGCCCATCCAAGGCCCCACCCGCCTCCACGACGGCGACCTCATCGAACTAGGCCGCGTCCGCCTCCTCTTCTCCTCCCGCGACGCTTAGCCGACACGTCCGCCCGCTGTAGCCCAACTCTTCCGCGCCTCACAGCGTCCCGCGCCTTTTGCGGGAAGAGGTGGGGCCTTTCCGGCCGAACACTCTCCTGACCGCCCTCACAGTTGTACACGACTTGAACATACAAGCTCAGGCGCCTCGGCGGTCTGTGCCGGGGCGCCCTGAGCCATAGCCCTTGTGAGATATCCCGGCTAGTTCTACTCAACCTTCAAATCGACCACCTTGTCGTTCTTGAGGACGACAGTCATCCCGTTAAACTTGAGAGTCTTCTGATCGCCGAACTTGACCGACTGCGAGGGTTGTCCAAGCTTTTGGACGACCTGCTCTTCCGTCATGCCGGGCTCAATCTCGATGTTTTGCTGGGCCGCCGCGATGGCCGCTGCGAGTTCCTTGGCCTCTGATTGTGGAAGAAGGTACTTGTCGATCTCGCCCACGATGGCCGCATAGTCGTGATCATCTCTGATCAAGCCTTTGTTGAAATAGAATCGGAAGAAAAATCCAAAGCCGGCTGTTACGGCTGTCGACCGGTTGACTCGGTTCTCGCTAATCGTGGTCGTTGTTTGCCTTGAAGCTTTGTTGTAATCCACGTCTCTCAAATGCCCCAAGCCCGTTGTCTCAAGAACGAATTCGATATAGTCGGGATACACGTAGAATTTAGAGACCTTCAGAGATTCACCGTTCTGAATCACACTCACATTTAGGCCTTTCCTTAAGTCTCCGAAGGTGTGGTCGTCGAGCTGATCCAAATCCGATGTTTTCTTGCCCCCCAAAATCGCGCTGCCGATGCGTTGCGGTACAAGCATATTTGTGGCAAAGTGCGACCAAACGACCCCGGCTTTGCCGGCGCCAATGCCAAAATCGCCCCTTTCCCGTTCACCGGCATAGAAGCCTGGCACTTGTGCGACGAGGAGTTTTTGGTCGTACCTGTTCTTCAACAAGTCCTTCAACTCGTCGTAAGTCCCAGCGCCTTGAGTGATCGCCTGGGCACCCGCAGGCGCGTTCGTGCCTTGTGCCGCTGCCGTGGGCACTTCGCTCCATGTGGAAGGTTGGGGGACTGATGTCTGGGCATAGCCCAAACTAGCGATCAAAATAGAGAATGTGAAAAGTACCATCCGTAGCATTTGCTTTGACATTTGCTTTTCTCCTTTGTTGTTGGCTCGACTCGCGCCAGTTGTCACGTCAAACCCCATTTGCTCTGTGACCCGCTGCACCGATCCATGCATGCAGAGAGCCAATGTCGAACGGCAGGCTGTGGTGCGGGATGGTGAGCGAGTTTCAACAATCCAGTGCACTTGCGGCCGGCACCGTGAGCTCGCGGGGCAGGCGTCAGCGGACTCGCGACGATCCCCTCTAGAAATTAGATAGGCGGGCTATCCAGCTTTTGCTGGGCAGGTGCTCAAACCCGGCGATTGGCCTGCGCCGGATGCGTCGCGGTTCCCATCCGACGGAACTAGCACGCCTTGAGTTCAGCGTGGCATTAAGGTACTTTGTGGCCGCGTTCATCCGTCTTCCGGGACCCTAGGTAAACACAATGCCGCATTTAGTTGTCTACAAAGGTCCGGCTATCCAGGCGGAATACAGCTTCCCCGGGTGCGACCTCATCCTGATTGGTCGCGCTCTGACCAACGATATAGTCCTCGACTCACACAACGCTTCTCGGCAGCATGCGGCCCTGGTCCGCAGCGCTCAGGACAAGCTGCAATACTTCATTCGAGACTTGGGGAGTTTGCACACAACGAGGGTCGGCGGCGAATCTGTGGACCGCAAGCTCCTGCGCGACGGCGAAGTCATTCAGATTGCCAACTATCGGCTCGTCTATTCCAGCCATGCCGGGCCGTCGAACACGGCCGACCTGATTCGGGTGGTCCCGCGGAAGGTGGACTCTGGCATTTCGCAAATGACCACGCGGGCCTCCGCCTCCGACTCCATCGAGCACACCTCCGCCGGCCCTTTCACCGGAGAAATGCGGGAACTCTTGGAGCACTTTGAAAAGCGCGCTCAGAGCGACGTCACCCTCAGCGCCTTGCTTCATGAAAACGCAGCCGCCGTCCTGCAAGTCCTGCTGGCAGACAGGGGGTTTGTCCGCCTGTTTGGCAGCGACAGCCAATCGCACCACGATGTCGCGGTCATCGGCCTGGACTCCGGAGGCGGGATCGAGATCTCCAACGGAACCTTCATGGATGACCTGCTCGAGGGAAAATGCGTCCGCGACGCCACCACGCTCCTGGCTCCGATCATCGCCCACGAGAAGGTCGTCGGCTTCTTTTGCCTCGATCGTCGCCCGCCTGCTCCGGCGTTTTCCGATGAAGAGGCCAACTTCCTCGTCGTCCTAGGAAGGTGTGCAACTGCCTCCGCCAGAAGCGATTGCCTTCCTGCAGCGCTGCCCGCAGGCTCGGAACCGCCACTGGAGTGGGCGCCTCGACTCATCGGCAAGACCAAGAAAATGAAGGCTCTCCTCAGAGATATCCAGAAAGCGGCTGCCACAGACACCAACGTTCTATTGCTCGGCGAAACCGGAACGGGCAAGGAGCTTGTGGCCAATGCCATCCATCGGCAATCCCCTCACTCCAGGGGGCCGTTCATTGCGCGACATTGCCGTCAGACAACTGAGTCCCTGGCAGAAACGGAGATCTTTGGCTATGTATCGAAATCCGGAATTGCAGGCGCCAATCCAGATGGGGCTCCGGGCTGGTTTGAAATGGCCGACGGGGGAACGCTGTTCCTGGACGAAATCCAGTCGTTAAGCCCCTCCATGCAAGACATGTTTCTGCGGGCCTTGCAGCAGCGCGAGGTTCGCCGGTACGGTGCGCGCCGGCCTTCTCCGGTCAACGTGCGTGTCGTTGCTGCTACTTCTGAAGTGGAAGTCGAAGAGGCCATGGAGCGCGGCGACTTGCGCAGGCCTTTCTACTATCGCTTTGGACTCAGGTTAACGCTGCCGCCGCTGAGAGATCGCCCGGAAGACATTCCCTTGTTGGCGTTCTACTTCTTGGATCAATATGCGGCCGCATTGGGCGCCAGAACGCGATCCATCTCGCGCAGGGCGCTTCAAAAGCTCACGGACTACGATTGGCCAGGCAACGTTAGGGAATTGGAGAATCAGATCAAGAAAGCCATCGATAAGGAAAAAGAAGTTCTTTTCTCTTGGGATTTTGAGATCGAAACCTTGGAATCCCCCGCGCCGGATAGCGACCAAACCGCCATCCGTCCGGCGCTGGACGAGACTCACGGAGTGATCCCGAGTCCCCGCTCTACCCCCAAAACCATGGACGAAATTGAGAAACAAAAGATCATGGAAGCGCTCGAAACTACACAAGGCAACGTGACCAGGGCTTCGGAACTCCTTGGCTACAAAAGCAGGCAGACCATCTTGAACAAGATGGACCGATACGGGATACCCCGTGATTACGGCGACTTCAGAGAACCTCGCCTATAGGACGCCCGCCGCGCTGCCCTTTCCAGCTCCGCTCCCTCAGTGCGACTCCGTGAGCTCTGTGTGTAGCTCTCGCCTTTCACCTTTCACGCCGTCCGAAGGCATTGACGACCATGTTAAAATAGAGTGAAAGCTGCGAAATCGTGCGCTACCGCGGGCCTGCACCCGGATCACGCCACACCCAAGTAGGCTCTCGGAAAGCGGTTACCCCACATAGCCCGCAAGTGTTGATTACACTCGACATCAACTCCTTTAGATTCCGCACTTACGCCTGTAGTGGAAGTCCACTGAAAACACGCCACTTTAACCTCTTTGTATTCCGCACTTACAGAAAATCGCCTCACAAACCCTTTGTCCTTCGCACTTACAAAAAAAGTAGGGGGGTGGGGGTGCAAGCATGAGACACCTCAGAAAAGAGGCTGTAATTTGCTCCACGTTCCAGCCTCCAGCCTCTGGGCTTTGGACTTTCGACTCTCAACTTTGGACTCTGGCCTCTGGACTCTCGACTTCCCCTCTACCCCGGCGGCCAGCGAAACTCCCGGCCGCCCAGCAGATGCACGTGCAGATGGAACACGGACTGCCCCGCCCCGGCGCCGTTATTCACCACGGTGCGATATCCCCCGGTCAGGCCGCGCTCGCCCGCCATCTTGGCGGCCACCAGCAGCGCGCGCCCCAGCCACTCCGCATCGCCCGCCGCGGCGTCGCTCAGCGAAACGATATGTTTCCGCGGGCAGATCAGAATATGCGTGGGCGCTTGCGGCGTAATATCCTCGAACGCAAAAAGCTCCGCGTCTTCATACACGAGCTTCGCGGGAATTTCCTTGCGCCCAACCTTGCAGAAGATGCAATCGCTCATGGGGGCCTCCCGACTCTCTACAAACCTCCGGATTCGAGACGCTCATGTAGCGCCGCCCTTCAGGGCGGCACATGCCCGACCCGTGCACGGGGCGGGCACTACTCGCAGCCGCCGGCCCTATGGCGTTTCATCGAGGCGCACGACAAATGTGCGCACGCGCTCCCGGCTGGCCAGTTGCGCCGCCAATCGCTCCGCACCCTGCTGGCTGGACACGCGCCCGACTCGCACGCGGTAGAAGTAGCCGTTCGGCGCGTCAAAATCCTGAATGTACACCGGGTCGTATCGCGCCCTGAGTTGTTCCCGCAACCGTTCGGCATTGTCGCGCTGGGTGAAGGCGCCCACCTGCACCGTGAAGTTGCCCGCCCCGGCCGGCGCGCGGCCCGCGGAGAGCAACTCCAGCCGCACCCGCGCGATGCCCGCGCCGACCATGTCCACTGCGCGCGCCGCCGCAAACGACAAGTCAATGATGCGGCCTTCTACGAACGGCCCGCGGTCAGTGACGCGCACTTCGGTCTGGCGGCCGTTGTCCAAATTGGACACGCGCACCATGCTGCCAAACGGCAGCGTGCGATGCGCCGCCGTTGGCTGATTCATGTCGTAGACCTCGCCGTTGGCCGCGCGCCGTCCGTGAAAAGGGACGCCGTACCACGAAGCGATGCCCTGCTCCGCGTAGACGCCCGGCACGGGCGCGGGCGGCACTGTCGCGCGCACCGGCTGGCTCCGGCCGCAGCCGGCCGCGGCCAGCACCGCCAGGAACACCGCAACGGGGAACGCCAGGGCCGCGCTACGAAGGCTTCTTCGCGGTGGCCTTCGATTCGATCTGTTCCGCAAGGCGCGAGAGGCTTGCGGAAACGCTTCGCAGGGCCTTGGCCGCCTTCTCGCAGGTGGCTGGCTTGACTTTGCTTTCCGCGACCGCACGAAGCCGGTCCAGCTCGCGGTCCAGTGTGCGACCCATCTCTTCAAAACTAGGCATGGCGGCACCGCCTCCTCACTTCTCTCTTCGACTTGGTGTCTCACGCAAATTTTTCGGTATTATAGTCACGCCTTCATCGGCCCGCAACTCATCGGCCTGCAAGGGAGACTCAATGCCGCTTCCGATCCGCTGGCGCTACAAGCTCGACCGCTGGCGCAGCGACATCGCCGCGAGGTTCCGCTCGCGGCCTGCGCCGGCCCCTCGCCCGCTCCTCTGCCCGGCGTGCGGCACACTGGTTGGCGCGGGGGCAACGCGATGTCACCAGTGCGGCGCCAGCATGACCTTTTCACTCGCCGCCGCCAGCCGCTCGCTCAGCAAGCTGATGCCGCACGCCACGCCCATCACTTACGGCATTCTGGGCTTGACCTGCCTGCTGTACGTCGTGAGCTTTCTGGCCACCATGCGGCGAAGCGGCTTCGCGGTTCCCGGAGGCGGTCTGGGTATGATTTTCGGACTCGGCGGAATCAACGGCTTTATTCTCGACCGCATGGGCGCCTCCTTGCCGCGAACCCTCAATCTCGAACAGCCTTGGCGCCTGGTCACCGCCATCTTTCTCCATGGCGGCTTGCTGCACATCGGCTTCAACATGTGGGTGCTGATGGATCTCGCTCCCAACGTGGAGGAGACCTACGGGTCAGCGCGCTTCTTCTTTATCTACGTGGTGACGGGCGCATTCGGTTTCGTGGCCAGCTCGATGTTTGGAAATGCCAGCGTCGGCGCGTCGGGAGCGATACTGGGCCTCGTCGGCGTCCTGCTGGCGCAGACGATCGGGCGGCAGAGCGCCACCATGCGCATGCGCCGCAGCCAGCTCATCTCCTGGCTGATTTACATGGCCCTGCTGGGATTCCTGATGGGCGGTATCGTAGACAACTTCGCGCACGCCGGCGGCTTCGCGGCGGGATTCGCCTTGGGGAAAGTAATGGCCGACCGGCAGCCTGCCGATGCCGCCGAGCGCCGCCTGGCGGATGTTTTGGGGTGGACCGCGGGGCTGGCAGTCGCGGCCAGTTTCGTTTTCATGCTGTTCAACTACTTCGCCACGGCGCGGCCGTTTAGCTGAGGCCGTGCAGCGAATGGCTAGCTCTGATGATGAATCCGGCGCGCCACAACCACGCTGTAGTGGAATCCGGAAAATACGGTAAAGCCGGCAACGAGGTAGGCCAGGCCTTGCCGCAGCATCGCCATCTCCGGAAGCTGAAACGCCTCGGCGGACAGCACCACAAATACCAGAAAAATCTGAGCGCCGGTCGTAATCTTGCCGTAAATGGACGGCGGGAAATGGCGATATCCGGAAGCCAGCAAAATCACAGCGGCCGTGGTCAGGATGAGCACGTCACGGCCCAGCACCAAGATCGTCAGCCACCGTGGGATCTGCCCTCCCAGCGCCAGCGCCACGAACGAGGACGAGAGCAGAAGTTTATCCGCGATGGGGTCCAGGTAAGCCCCCAGCGAGCTCTTCTGATTGAGCGAGCGCGCCAGCAAGCCGTCCATGCCGTCGGTGAGCGCCGCCAGAAGCAGAATCAGCAGAGCCCACGCGTAGCGCTCATAGAAAATCAGAACAATGAAAAACGGCAGGAAACCGAGTCGCAAAAAAGTGAGCTGGTTGGGAACCGTGAGGATGCGGCCGGCCATGGCGAGACATGGTAACGCATCTCAGGCGAACAGCGCGAGGTAGTCCTTGAGCGAGCGGCCCACTTTTTGCTCGAAAAGATCGGCCATCGAGGGAATCGAGCCGCTGGGCTCGTCGAGCGCCACTCGCTCGATGCGTTGCATGGGGAAAAACAGCGTGGGCAGGCCCACGCGCTCTCCCTCCGGGTGCCGCACCTGGCGCACGAAATCGTCGAACGAATTCAAATCAATCCCGCGAACCGTGACGCCCGAGGGATTCAATGCCACCAGCTCGCCCCACACTTTCTCGCGCGGGGTATGCAAGCTGACGATGACGATGGAATGCAGGTCCACGCTATGATTCTCGATTCCATCCTAACGTAGCCGCCGCGTCCGCGCACGCCGCAAATTGCGGCCGGCATCGCAGGCAGCACGAGCCGCCGTGGGCAGGCAGCGCTAGCCACTCTCATGATATATTGTGCCCACTTGAGGCGCTCTGGCGGCGTTCGAGCCGCCAGCCGAACTCCTGAGCGCGAGCGAAGGATCTAATGCTCACAGTCGGCAGCAAACTCGGGCCGTACGAGATTCAGACACTGCTGGGCGCGGGCGGAATGGGTGAGGTCTATAAAGCCCGCGACACGCGCCTGGAACGCATCGTGGCGATTAAAGTTTTGCCCGCACATCTCGCGGACAATCCGGAGCTGCGCGAGCGATTCGAGCGCGAAGCGAAAACCATCGCCGGACTGAATCATCCGCACATCTGCACGCTGCACGACATTGGCCGCCAGGACGGAATTGATTTCCTGGTGATGGAATATCTCGAAGGCGAAACGCTGGCCATGCGGCTGCTGAAGGGTCTATTGCCGCTCGATCAGGTGCTGCGCTACGCCATCGAAATATCCGACGCACTGGACAAGGCCCACCGCAAAGGCGTGACGCACCGCGACATCAAGCCGGGCAACATCATGTTGACGAAATCCGGCTCGAAATTGCTGGACTTTGGTTTGGCCAAGCTGAAGCAGGAAGCGGCGCCGGTCAATACTCCGTTTTCGCAGCTTCCCACGCTGGCGCAAAACCCGACCGTGCAAGGGACGATTCTGGGCACGCTGCAATACATGGCCCCGGAGCAGGTGGAAGGGAAAACCGACGAGATAGACGGCCGCACGGACATCTTCGCCTTCGGCGCAGTGGTGTACGAAATGGCCACGGGCAAGAAGGCGTTCCAGGGCAAGAGTTCGGCCAGCCTGATTGGCGCGATTCTGAAAGACGAGCCGCCGCCGATTTCTTCGCTCCAGCCGATGACGCCTCAACAACTCGACCGTGTGGTGAAGAAATGTCTGGCCAAGGAACCAGAAGGACGATTTCAAGCGGCCAGCGACCTCACCGATGCGTTGAAGTGGATCGCCGAGGGCGGCTCACAGGCTGGAATACCCGCGCCGGTTGTGGCCCGCCGCAAGAGCCGCGAGCGCCTGGCCTGGGTAGTGGCAGCGATTGCTATTGTGATTGCGGCGGTGGCTCTCGGCGCTGTGGCGTATTTTCGGCGCCCGCCGGTCGAGCAGCAGGCTGTCCGATTTTCCATCGTTCCGCCGGAAAAAGTAACGTTTGTGAACGCCCCGAGAATCCTCAGCGTCTCTCCCGACGGCAGCAAGCTGGCCTTCGGAGCCGTGGATTCCTCCGGCAAGGTACAACTCTGGATTCGGGCGCTGGACTCCGAAGCAGCCCAGCCGCTTCCGGGAACAGAGGGCAGTGATCAGGCGTTCTGGTCGCCCGACAGCCGGTTTCTGGCTTTCAATGCTGACGGGAAGCTGAAAAAGATTTCTCTCTCAGGCGGCCCCGCGCAGACCCTGGCTGAATTCGACGGGGGAACCGGCACCTGGAGCCAGGAGGGCGTCGTCCTGTTCACAAGAGACAACACCATCCAGCGCGTCTCTGCAGCCGGGGGCGCGGCCACGGCCGTTACGACCCTGAATGCTTCGCGCCAAGAGACGGGCCATTCCTTCCCGCACTTCCTGCCTGACAGAAACCACTTCCTTTATCTGGCGCAAAGCTCAAATCCGGAGAACAACGCAATCTGGGTTGGCTCGCTCGATGGGAGAGACTCCAAGCTGCTTGTCGCCGCCAATTCGTTCGTTCAGTACGCGCCTCCCGG
>Ga0214473_10000727_pt1 | contig 45266 bp, 39 predicted proteins | sample RVTome_7_FD_203509 | JGI IMG/M metagenome (GOLD analysis project Ga0214473, IMG submission 203509) | Soil microbial communities from uranium-contaminated site in the Upper Colorado River Basin, Wyoming, United States - RVT98D197 | ecosystem: Environmental > Terrestrial > Soil > Contaminated >...
TGATCGCCATCGAGGAACTGGCGCGAGTGGACGGCTCGGTGGGCCTGATCGTGGCCGCGCACAACTCGCTGTGCACGAACCATATCTATAAGTTCGGCTCGGAGGCGCAACGGCAAAAGTACCTGGTGCCTCTGGCGGAAGGGAAGAAGTTGGGCTGCTGGTCGCTGACCGAGCCGGAAGCAGGCTCCGACGCGAGCGGCACCCGAACCGTCGCAGTGAGGATGGGCTCGGGATGGGTGCTGAACGGGGCCAAGACTTTTACCACCAATGGCCACTACGCCGACGTGTGCGTGGCCATGGCCGTCACGGACCGCGCCAAGAGTTCACACGGAATCTCCGCATTCATTATCGAGAAAGGGACGCCCGGATTCCGCCCAGGGAAGAAAGAGAACAAGCTGGGCATGCGCGCCAGCGATACGTCGGAGGTGGTGTTCAGCGATTGCCGCGTGCCGGCGGAAAATCTTCTGGGAGAAGAAGGGCAGGGATTCATCAACAGTCTTCAAGTGCTCGACGGCGGTCGAATCTCGATCGCGGCGCTGGCGCTGGGCATGGCGCGGGGCGCCTTTGAGGCCGCCACCAAGTATTCGCAGGAGCGCCGGCAATTCGGGAAGGCCATTGCGGAATTTCAGGCTGTGCAGTTCAAACTGGCGGACATGGCCACGGAAATTTCCGCCGCACGCATGCTGGTCTATCGCGCGGCCTGGCTGGCCGACCGGTCGCGGGCCGAAGTCGGGGAGATGCGTTTCACGCGAGAGGCCAGCATGGCCAAGCTGTACGCCAGCGAGGTGGCCGTGCGGGTGGCCAACGAAGCGGTGCAGGTCTTCGGCGGATATGGCTTCACCAAGGACTATCCGGTTGAGAAATTCTATCGCGATGTGAAGCTCTGCACCATCGGCGAAGGCACCAGCGAGATTCAGCGCCTGGTAATCGCGCGGCAACTGTTGGATGCACAGTGAGCTCTCCGGCTTCCGATGGCGGACCTTTGCCGGGATCGGTTGTGGACTGGGCGGCGCAGGTTCGCAGTGGAGATGTGCGCGCATTGGCGCGAGCCATCAGCGCCATCGAGGATCATGACCCTCAAGCGGAAGAGCTCCTGGAACAACTGTTTCCGTTCACAGGCGGGGCATTTCTCCTGGGGGTGACCGGGGCTCCCGGCACGGGCAAAAGCACGCTGGTGGATCGCCTGGCGGCCGCCTATCGCGCCGTTGGCCGCAGCGTAGGCATCATCGCTGTGGATCCTACCAGCCCCTACACGGGCGGAGCGCTGCTGGGCGACCGCATTCGCATGCAGGGGCACGCAGGCGACGCAGGCGTGTTCATTCGGTCCATGGCCACTCGCGGGTTTTTAGGGGGCCTGGCCCGGGCGACTGCTGATGTGGCTTTGCTGCTGGACGCTGCGGGCAAGCAGATGGTCATCCTGGAAACAGTGGGCGTGGGGCAAGACGAGGTGGACATCGTGCGCCTGGCGGATTGCACGCTGGTGCTGGTGGTTCCGGGCCTGGGAGACGAAGTGCAGAGCATGAAAGCGGGTCTGATGGAGGTTGCGGATATTTTTGTGCTGAACAAAGCCGAGCGAGAGGGCGCTGACCAGCTTCAGCAGCAAGTAGAGGCCATGCTGGAGCTGGCCCCGGCCCGGGGTGGATGGAAGCCGCCGGTTCTGCGCACAACCGCGACGGAGGGAACAGGCGTGCCGCAGCTCGTCGAAGCCATCGAGAAATTCCGGGCACACGGTGATTGCACGGCGGACCGGCAAGGCCGGGCGGTAGCGCACTGGAAAGAGCGCTTGCAGATGCTTTTGGGAGAGCACTTGCTGGAGCGTGTCGTCCAAAGGAGTGGCGGAGCAGGCGCGCTCGAATCATTGGCGCGCGATGTGGCCGAGCGTCGAGTGAATCCCTATACTGCCGTGCGGGAAATGGCGACCCGCGCCGGAATCTGAAGCGGTGCAGGCCGGCGCAAGCAGACAATGTTTGCCGCGAGCTGCAAGTACAGCCCGCACCCGTTGAAAATGAGACTTGGCGATCTGGAATTCCACATTCTTACGGACGGAACCTTCCGGCTCGACGGCGGCGCGATGTTCGGCGTGATCCCGCGGCCGATGTGGGAGCGCGCGGCGCCGCCGGATGAGCGCAACCGGATCGTGCTGTCCATGAATTCATTGCTGATCCGCACCGCGGGGAAATGCATTCTCGTGGAGACCGGCGCGGGCGACAAGTGGGATGACAAGCGCCGGGACATCTATGCATTTGAGGGCGCGCCGCGGCTGCCGGAACAGCTTGCCGCGCACGGCGTGCGTCCCGAGCAGGTGGACCTGGTGGTGAACACACACCTGCATTTTGACCACTGCGGCTGGAACACACGGATGGTCAACGGCCAAGCCGTGCCGACTTTTCCGAACGCCCGCTACGTGGTGCAGCGAGGCGAGCTCGAGCACGCGCACCACCCCAGCGAACGCGACCGGGCCAGCTACCTGCCGGAGAATTTCGCTCCCATGGAACAGTCAGGCCAGTGGTGGTTGCTGGAGAGTGACCAGGAGATCGCGCCGGGGGTCGAACTCATCCGGGCCCCTGGGCACAATGCCGACATGATGTGCGTACGGCTCTCGGGCGGTGGCCAGACGGCCATGCTGTTGGCCGACCTGGCGCCCACCACGGCCCATTTGCCGCTGGTATGGATCATGGGATTCGACCTGTACCCGATGACGACACTCGAGAACAAGAAGAAATGGATCGGCGAGATCGTGCGTGGAGGGTGGCTGGCGATCTTCGGGCATGACCGAGCGGTGCGCGCCGCGTACCTGCGCGAAAAAGATGGCAAGGTGGTGGCAGAGCCGGTTGCGGTAGACTGACACGCTCGAAAAACCGGTGCAATTGAAGGAAGGCCGAGAAATATGGCGAGGAAATTGAGAACAATGGCGAAGCGCGGGGCCAAGGCCACGGCCGAGATCGGCATCATCGGTGGAAGCGGACTCTATTCCATGCCGGGACTGGAAAGGGCGCGCGAGGTGCGCGTGAAGACGCCTTTCGGCGATCCCTCCGATGCGCTGGTGATGGGCACGCTCGAGGGCCGGCGCGTGGCGTTCCTGGCGCGGCACGGGCGTGGCCATCGCCTGATGCCTTCGGAAATCAACTATCGCGCCAATATTTACGCATTGAAGTTGGCGGGAGTGGAACGAGTGATTTCGGTGAGCGCGGTGGGATCGCTGCGAGAGGATTTGAAGCCGCTGGAGTTTCTGATTCCCGACCAATTCTACGACCGCACGCGGAGCCGGGTGTCGACATTTTTCGGCGGGGGTATCGTCGCGCACGTGGGATTTGACAAGCCCACCTGCGCGCAGTTGGGCGGCGTGCTGGGAGATGCGTGCGAAGCGGAAGGCGTGAAGGCCCACCGCAGCGGGACCTACGTGTGTATCGAGGGACCGCAGTTTTCCACGCTGGCCGAGGCGCACGTGCACCGGCAACTGCGATTTGATGTGATCGGCATGACCAATGTGACCGAAGCCAAGCTGGCGCGGGAAGCGGAGCTGTGCTACGCGGCGTTGGCCATGATCACGGATTTTGACTGCTGGCATCCGGATCACAGCTCGGTGACCCTGGCGGAGATCATCGCCAATCTGAATCGCAACGCCGAGAATGCGCAGAATGTCATCCGCGCGGCGGTGCGCCGCATGCCGAACGAGCGCGCTTGCCGATGCGGCAAGGCGCTCGAGCACGCTATCGTCACCGACCGGGCGCTGATTCCGGTTGCGGCGCGCCGGCGCCTGGCCGCCATCGCCGGAAAATATCTATCGTAGGTTTACGCGGGCTCCAAGTAGAGCCCGCACCCGGGGGCGCAACGAAATGTCCTTGCTGGTCGTGGGTTCGGTAGCATTCGATGCTCTGGAGAGCCCGTTTGGGAAGGTGGACCGCACGCTGGGGGGCGCGGCCACGTATTTTTCGGTGGCCGCCAGCTTCTTTACACACGTCAATCTGGTTGGGGTCGTCGGCGACGACTTCACACGCAAGGATGAGAACATTTTTAAGGGACGCCGCATTGATATCAGCGGGCTGGAGCGCGCGGCAGGTAAGACGTTTTTCTGGGCCGGGCGCTACGGAAACGACCCCAACGACCGGGTCACGCTGGCGACGGAACTGAACGTCTTTTCCACTTTCCGGCCGCGTTTGCCGGAGCGATTCCGCAACTCGCGTCACATCTTTCTGGCGAATATAGATCCCACGCTACAGCGTTCCGTGCTGGAGCAGGTTCACGGCCAGCCGCACATCGTGGGCCTGGACACCATGAACTACTGGATTGAGAAGACCCCCGCGGAATTGCGCCAAATCCTGCGCCACACGCACGTGCTGATGATCAACGACGCGGAGACGCGAATGCTGGCGAACGAGCACAATCTGCTGCGCGCGGCGCGCCACATTTTTTCACTGGGCCCGCGCACCCTGGTGATCAAGCGCGGGGAGCACGGGGCTTTGATGGTGCACAAGGATGGAGTTTTCTCGGTGCCAGCCTTGCCGCTGGAAGAAGTTCACGATCCCACGGGCGCCGGGGACAGTTTTGGCGGAGGATTCATGGGCTACCTGGCGAGTGTTCCGCGGGCGACCGACGCGGCACTGCGGCGGGCCATGGTGTACGGCTCGGTGATGGGCAGCTTCGCCGTGGAGCGTTTCGGGCTGGAGCGGCTGCGGCGAGTGACGCGGCGGGAAATCAATGCGCGAGCGCGCCATTTCGCGGCGCTGACGCGCTTTCGGCTCTAATCAGGCTCGCATACTAAGGATATGGTCCCGGCGCGACGCCTGGCTGGTAACTCTTTGGACAGTGCGGCGCGGAGGTTATCCTGCCGAGGTTACTTGTCGCCTAGGATAAGAGCATAAGGATAAGCAGAGCGGCTGCTACCGTTGGTTGCTATTCGCGCCGCCCGTGTCTGTGCCCGATAGGGTTACTAGTGCAACGCGAGTTAACCGATTGCCGCAGCACACGGTGGGCCAAGGTCGAGTGGGCTCAGGAGGCGCTTCGTTACTCCAACTGGAACAGTCAAATCAGCTTGGAATGCTTTTTCCTACAGAGCAGGGAAGAAATCGATCCTCTTCTGGCCCAGCAGGCTGAAAACACTCAGCAGATTTCCGCGTTTCTTCAGAAGATCAGAGAACAAGTCGAATCAGACAAGGAAAGAGAACTGCTGGATGCCGTGGAAGAGGCCCGATGGACCTATGTCAATAGCTTCGAGCAATCTCTCCAGCGGCTGATGGACGAAGAGGTACCTGCCGCGACGAAGGCGGCGATGGTCAAGGCGACGCTGCCGCTTCTGCTCAATTCCCACAACGCCTGGAACGCTTTTGTGCAATTCCAGCGCGCCGCAGAAGAGTTCGCCGGTCGGACTGAAGAATGGGAGCAAAAGGTGGCCGACTCTTCGCGCGCAATGGCGCGCGCGAATCAAGAGTTGGCAACCGAGGTTGCTAAGCACGAGCGCGTCGAGGAGACCTTGCGCGAGAGCGGACGGCGCACACGACTCTTGCTCGACTCCACTACAGAGGCGATTTACGGCGTGAATCTACTGGGCCAGTGCACCTTTTGCAATGCCTCCAGCCTCCGGATCCTCGGCTACAAAGAACCTCGAGATCTGCTCGGAAAGAATATGCACGCCTTGATCCACCATAGCCACCCGGACGGTTCGCCGTATCCTCAAAGTGAATGCAGATTCTTTCTGGCAGTTCGTCAAGGCAGGGGCACTCAGGCACTCGAGGAAGTTCTCTGGCGGGCCGATGGAAGCAGCTTTCCGGCTGAGTGCTACACGCATCCCGTGCACCAGGGTGGCGAACTGGTGGGATCCGTGGTGACATTTTTTGACATCACGGAGCGCAAGAAGGCGGAGGAGCGATTCCATAAAGCGTTCCACGCCAGCCCAGAACCGATCACCATCGCCACCATTTTGGACGGCCGCTACCTGGACATCAATGAAAGTTTCCTTCGCGTTACTGGACACCAGCGCGAGGAGGTCGTTGGCCGCACATCCTTGGAACTGGGATTTTGGGAGCGGCCGGCAGACCGCGCCAGGCTGGTTGAGGAACTCACAGAACGGGGCTCGGTTCGCGACTTGGAGATTACTTTCCGTACGAAGTCCGGTGAACAGCGCGCCGGGCTGGACTCGGCTGAGATCATCGAAGTTGCCGGCCAGAAATGCATACTCACAATATTCAAGGACATCACGCAACAGAAGATCCTGGAGAAGCAACGGAAGCAGGCGGAGGAGGTGCTGGCCCAGCGCGCGGCTGAGTTGGCCCGGTCCAATGCGGAACTAGAGCAATTTGCCTATGTGGCTTCTCATGATCTGCAGGAACCACTACGCATGGTGGCAAGCTACACACAACTACTCGCCAAACGCTATGAGGACAAACTTGACGCCGATGCTCGCGATTTCATTGCTTATGCCGTTGACGGAGCCTCGCGGATGCAAGCGCTCATCGCAGACCTGTTGAACTATTCGCGGGTGGGGACGCGTGGAAAACCCTTTCAGCCGGTCAATTGCGACGCCATCCTAGAACGGACCCTGGTTGCCTTAAAGCTGGCTATGAGCGAAGGCGGCGCCGTCGTGACTCACGATCCCCTGCCGACCGTTATGGGCGATGATGTGCAACTGGGCCAGTTATTTCAGAACCTGTTGGCAAACGCCATCAAGTTTCGCAGCCAGCAGCCAGCACGGATCCACGTCTCGGCTGAGCGCGATGGGAACGCGTGGAGGTTCTCCGTACAAGACAACGGTATCGGGATTGCACCGGAATACTCGGAACGCATCTTCATGATTTTCCAGCGGCTGCATTCCAAGGGCGAGTATCCTGGAACCGGTATCGGCCTGGCCATCTGCAAGAAAATTGTCGAGCGCCACGGCGGGCGTATCGGCGTGAATTCCCAGCCGGGCAGTGGTGCAATTTTCTTTTTCACGATTCCGGACAGCAACACTGGCGCACAAGACGAGCGAGGAGAGCATGAACACTGACACACTGGCCCGACCCATTGACATACTATTAGTGGAAGATAACCCCGGCGACGTGCGCCTGACGAGAGAACTTCTTAAGGAGAGTAAAATCCGCAACAGTCTAACGGTGGTCGAGAACGGCGAAGATGCTCTCGCCTTTCTGCGCCAGGAAGACAAGTACCGGGATGCCACTTGCCCAGACCTTATTCTTTTGGACTTGAACCTGCCAAGGAAGCACGGCTCCGAGGTGCTGGCGGCGATTAAGAGCGACCCTGAATTGAGACGCATCCCCGTGGTGATCCTAACAACCTCAAGAGCTGAAGAGGATATCGTGAAAAGCTACGACCTACATGCCAACTGCTACGTCTCAAAGCCGGTTGGGCTGGAGCAATTCGCCACCGTTGTGAAGTCCATTGACGATTTTTGGTTGGCCATCGTCAAGCTTCCGCGACATTAGAATCCATGAGTGACCAACACCTGAAAGTCTTGCTGATCGAGGACAACTCGGGGGACGCCCGACTGATAGGGGAGATGCTCCTGGAAGCGCTTCATGCTCGGTTCGAACTGGAGCTTGCCGACCGGCTGGCGACAGGCCTAGCCCGGCTCGGGAAGGGGGACATCGACGCGCTCCTGTTAGATCTCGGCTTGCCCGACAGCCGGGGATATGACACGTTCGTCGCAGCGCGCGCACAAGCTTGGCACGTGCCGATTATTGTATTAACAGGGTTGGGCGACGAAACGGTTGCCTTCAGAGCCGTTCAAGATGGTGCACAAGACTATCTCATTAAGGGCCAGGTAGATGCCAGGCTGTTGGAACGCTCCATTCGCTACGCGATTGAACGCAAGAAGGCCGAGCAGGCCCTGCGCCAGAAAGATGAGCAGCTCCGTCAGGCACAAAAGATGGAATCTGTCGGTCGCTTAGCAGGCGGGGTGGCCCACGACTTCAACAACCTGCTCGGAGTCATCCTGGGCTACAGCGAGGTTCTCGAGGAACGCCTGGACGGTCACGACGAACTCCGCAAGTATGCCTACGAGATCCGGAAGGCCGGGGAGCGCGCCGCCTCACTGACCCGCCAGCTATTGGCGTTCAGCCGTCAGCAGGTGCTCGAACCCAAGGTGCTCGATCTCAATACCATCGTGGCCGACATCGAAAACATGCTGCGGCGTCTGATCGGTGCCGACGTTGAGCTGACCACCGTGCCAGGACCCGACCTTGGACACGTCCGAGCCGACCAGGGGCAGATTGAACAGGTCATCATGAACTTGGCCGTGAACGCCCGTGACGCGATGCCGCAGGGTGGGAAGCTGATTATTGAAACCGCCAATGTCGAGCTGGATGAAGCTTTTGCCCGCCAGCATCCTCCAAGCATCCCGGGCCGTTATGTCCGGCTGGCGGTGACTGACACCGGCACGGGCATGGATAAACAGACACAAAACCACATCTTCGAACCCTTCTTCACAACGAAAGGGAAGGACGAAGGCACGGGGCTGGGGCTCTCAGTAGTCTATGGCATAGTGAAACAAAGCGGCGGATACATCTGGGTCTATAGCGAGCCTGGGAATGGCACCACCTTCAAGATTTACTTGGCGCTGGTGGAGGGAGCTGTCGAAGACACCGGTCGGAATGCTGGCCCAGCCAAGTCTGGGCACGGGTGGGAGACAATCCTGCTGGTCGAAGACGAGGAATCACTCCGGCACTTGACACGCGCATTGCTTGTCCGGAGCGGTTACACTGTCCTGGACGCTGGAAATGCTGCCCATGCTCTGGAGATTGCCCACCAGTACCAAGGAACCATCCAACTGCTTTTGACGGATATGGTGTTGCCGGACATCAGCGGCGGCGTGTTGGCCGGGAAAATGGCCCTTCTGCGTCCTGACATGAGGGTAGTTATCGTATCCGGTTATACGGAGTATGCCGCTGCCGGCCGGGGGTCTCTGGAGTTTGGCAGTTGTTTCCTTCAGAAGCCCTTCACGCGGGACGCGCTGACGCACAAGGTGCGCGAGGTACTGGATACCGCAGTTTCTGTGAAGTTTTAATCAGACCTAAAGGTCCCCCGCCCCTTCGTCGCCAACTCCCCCCACGCTCGCCTGTCGCCGTGGGCGAACACCTGAAGGGTACAGAGATTCTTCCGCCAGGATCCTAATTAGGTTTCACTGCAATTAATTTGGTTTATGCATCAGATATACGTTCTATACTTCTGCTTTGCGTATCCAAAATGGCTAAGGTGATCAAGCCACGGGCGCTGGTTGCAGGCGGCGCGGTGCGCGTGGTTTCTCCGGCGAGTGCGCCGGAACGCAGCGCATTCGGGCGGGGCGTCGCGGAACTCGAGCGGATCGAGTATCGAGTGCGGCTGGCCTCGCCGGAGATGAGAGCCGACGGTTACTTCGCCGGGCCGCTGGCGAGGCGCGCCGCGGAGCTAAAGGCTGCACTGCTGGATAGCGAAAGCCAGGCCATAGTTTGTGCCCGTGGCGGTTATGGAAGCGCTGCGGTGCTCGATAAGCTGGACTTGAGGCGCGCGCCGCGTCCTAAGCTGGTGGTGGGCTACAGCGACATCACCATGCTGCACGCTTATCTGTGGCGGCGGTGGCGTTGGGCCGCCCTCTACGGACCGATGGTTGCGATGGGATTTGACGGGGGTTCGGACCGTCCCGGAGGATACGATCGTCCTTCATGGCTGGATGCGGCCAGCGGCGCCCGGCGTCAGTGGAAAATAGGTCTCGGAGGCGAGGCGCTGTTTCGCGGAGAGGCCACGGGCGTAGTGCTGGGCGGATGCCTGGCGCTGCTCCAGACCACGCTGGGAACACCCTGGGAGCTGGAGACTCGCGGCGCCATATTGCTGCTGGAAGACGTTGGAGTGAAACCGTACCAGGTGGATCGGATGCTGGTACATTTGGCGCAGGCGGGGAAATTTCGCGGCGTACGGGGCATCATTCTGGGCGAGTTTCCCGAAAGTCCAGCCGGCAATAACCGGATTACGGTGCGCGATGTGTGCCGCCGGCTGCTGGGCCCGCTGCGGGTACCGGTCGTCTTCGGCGCAGCGGTGGGTCACACGCCGCGACCGATGCTGACCGTGCCGTTGGGGGTACGCGCGCGGCTGATAGCTAGCGGGGAAGGGAAACTCGAAATTCTCGAGACTGCGGTTTCCCGATCAGGATGAAGATGAACGGCGTGGAATCCATCTATCTCATCGGTATCGGCGGCGCCGCGATGGCCCCGCTGGCGGGCATGCTGGCTGAACGCGGCTACCGCGTATCCGGCTCGGACACAGGCGTCTATGCTCCGGCGTCCACGCTGCTGCGGAGTTTGGGCGTCGCCTGGAAAGAGGGCTTTCGCGAGGAGTATCTCACGCCCGCACCCGACTTGGTGGTGATCGGCAACTCCGTCTCTCGCGGCAACCCGGAAGTTGAATTCGTGCTGGATCACAAGATTCCTTACCGCTCGCTGCCGGAAATGCTGCGGGAGTTCTTCTTGCCCGGCCACGACTCCCTGGTGGTCGCCGGCACGCACGGAAAAACGACCACGACGGCCATGCTGGCTTGGATATTTCAATCCGCGGGACGCCGCCCGGATTTCCTGATTGGAGGCGTGGCGGAGAATTTCGGAAAGAGCTACGGTCTGGGCGGGGGCAGGGAATTCATTATCGAGGGCGACGAATACGATTCGGCCTTTTTCGACAAGGGACCGAAATTCCTGCACTACCGGCCCGATGACCTGGTCGTCACCTCGCTGGAATTCGATCATGCCGATATCTACGCCGACCTGGCAGCCATCGAGCTACAGTTCCGCCGGCTGGTGAACCTGGTTCCCCGGCGCGGACGGATCGTCTGCTGGGGCGAGAGTGATACCGTGCGTGGCGTGGTATCGAAAGCGTTCTGCCCTGTGGAAACATATGGTTTTGGCGCCGAGAACGACTGGGTGGCGGGCGATCTGGAGTATCGCGACGGCGCCACTCATTTTCGCGTGGCTGCCGGCGGCGTGGAACGCGGGCGCATCCGCCTGCCCATGGCCGGCCGACACAACGTCTTGAATTCGCTGGCTGCGATTGCCATCGCGGACGGCCGGGGAATTCCGCGCGAGGCCATCGAACAGGCCCTGGCGACATTTCGCGGCGTGGCCCGCCGCATGCAAGTGCGCGGAGAGGCGGCGGGCGTCACGGTCGTGGATGATTTTGCCCATCACCCCACGGCCATTCGTGCCACGATAGAGGGGGCGCGCGATCGCTGGCCGGGACGCAGGATTTGGGCGGCGTTCGAGCCGCGCTCGAATACCATGCGACGCCGAATCTTTGAACAGGAGCTGGCCGATTCGCTGGCCTCGGCCGACGGCGCCGTGCTGAGCGCCGTCAATCGCGCGCAGCTCCTCTCGGAGGACGAGCGGCTTTCGCCGGAACGCGTGCTGGCACGCGTCCGCAGTGCCGGCCGCCGGGCGGAGGCGTTTGGCTCCGCGGACGCAATAGCTGATTTCTTGGCCGCCGAGGTACGGCCCGGAGACGTGGTCTTGGCGCTTTCTAACGGCAGCTTCGATGGGTTGTGCGAGAAGCTGTTGGCGCGCCTGAATGCGGCCGTGCCGGCGAGGGGCGAAGGGCGCTGATGGCTGTTGGTATCAGATCGGCGTGGCAGCGGACGCTAGCGGCGGAGATGCTGGTGTTCGCGGCGCTGATTGCGGCCTGCCCGGCGCAAGCGACCATTCGCTACCAGGTTGCGCTCTCGCGTCCTGCGGAACATCGCTTTCACATCGGCATGACGATTCCCGAGGTTCGCGGGAGCGTGACAGTGCAGATGGCGGCCTGGGACGGCCTGTACCAGATCCGTGATTTTGCGCACCATGTGTCAGAGATGCGCGCAACCGACACATCCGGAAGAGACCTCCCCGTCGTGCGGATCGACAAGCAGACCTGGCGCATCGATGGGAATGGGGAAGTGCGTGCGCAGTACGCAGCGTTTTGGGACGAGATCGGCCCGTTCGGAACGCAACTCGACGGTGAACATGCCTTCCTCAACCTGGGCATGGTGCTGTGTTATGTTCCCGAGCGCCTCTCGGAAGACGCCGTGGTGCGCTTCGACAATGTGCCGCAGGGCTGGCGCGTTGCCGTTCAATTGCCGAAGGCCAGCGCTGCTGACGGCGCGGCCACCGCTTATGCAGCAGCGGATTACGACGCACTGGTGGATGCGCCGGTGGAGATCGGGCGCTTCGAGGAGCTGCAGTTCCGGGCCGGTGGGCGGCCGATTCGCGCTGTGATTCACGGCGATGCCGTGGACCGCGCGCGACTCATCAATACTCTGAGCGCCATCGTCGATTATCAGACTCGCATGATGGGCGAGGCGCCGTTCAGTGAATATCTTTTTCTCTTTCACGTGGGACGCCGATACGGCGGTGGAGGCATGGAGCACAGCAATTCGACGGCGATTGCGGCGGACTCCGGGGCGGCGCTGGCCAGCGTGAGCGCGCACGAGTTTTTTCATCTGTGGAACGTCAAGCGTATCCGGCCGCAATCGTTGGAACGGGTGGACCGCACTCGTGAAATGTGGACCCCTGCGCTGTGGTTTGCCGAAGGAGTCACGAATACCTACGCGTCCTACACGCTGGTTCGCACCGGATTGTGGAGCAAGGGAGAGTTTCTCGATGACCTGGGCAAGCAGATCACCACGCTTCAAACGCGTCCGGCGCACCGCTGGCAGAGCGCCGAGGAATCCAGTCTGACCACCTGGTTCGACAAATACCCGCTCTACGAGCGTCCCGAATTCAGCATTTCCTACTATGGCAAAGGCCAGTTGCTGGGGGTTGGTCTGGACCTGGTGATTCGAGACGCCACGGACAATCGCGCCAGCCTCGATGATGTCTTACGCAGGCTCAACCAGCAATACGCGAAGCGTGGGCGTTTCTATGCGGACAGCCAGGGCATACGCATTGCAGCGGAGGAGGTGATCCGCGAAGCAAGAGCCGAAGCCACAACGAACTTGACGGATTTCTTTCACCGCTATGTGGCCGGGACCGATGAGCTTCCTTTCGCCGAATGGCTGTCCGTCGCCGGGTTGATGCTAAGAGTGTCTGGGGAGCGCCGAGAAGTCGAGGAACTGACCCAGGCTACTGAACGGCAGCGGCGAATCCTGGCAGGTTTGCTGAACGGAGGCGTGACCTCGAATGCGCTGCCCGCAGCCAGCGTCCCGGGCGGACGCTGACGTGCCTTGCAAGCCAGGGCGCGGGGGATGATTCGCACCGTTCTGGCGGTCCTGTTTCTCTGTCTTTTCGCTCTCTTCGTCGGCCTGCCGGTGATGCTGTACACGTTCCTGACGGGATCGAAAGAGACACTGTTCCGTGTGGGCCAGTTCTGCGGCGTGTGGACGCTGCGTGTAGGCGGAGTGACGACACGCGCTGAAGGGTTGGAAAACATTCCTGCGGGTACATGCCTATTTGCCGCGAACCACGCCAGCAACACCGACCCGCCGGCCATTGTGGGAGTCATCCCGCGGCGAGTGGCCATCCTGCTCAAGAAGTCTCTTCTCGCCATTCCCATTATCGGCCCCGCTTTTCGTCTGGGCGGATTTGTTGCGGTGGATCGCGGAAACGCGGAGGAGGCCCTGGCCAGCATCAATCTGGCGGTCCAACGCGCGAAGGAAGGGCTGTCGTTCCTTGCGTTTCCCGAAGGAACGCGCAGCCGCGACGGGCGTCTACAACCTTTTAAGCATGGCGTTTTCCGTATGGCCATCCAGGCAGGGATACCCGTGGTGCCCGTGGCCTGCGCGGGCGCGCATCGCATCATGCCGAGAAATTCGATGCGGATTAAACCCGGAGAAATGGTGGTCAGGTTTTGTCCACCGATTGACGCAACCGCCTACCAGCCGGCGGACTGGGGCGAGTTAGCTCGCCGCGTGCATGCCGCCATTGCGGCGGCGCTTCCGGCCGATCAACGCCCGATCAGCGCCAGCTAAGCGGCCCACTGCGCTGCCCCTTACGCTGAACGATCGGCGCGGCGCTCGCTCAGGCGGGTTACTTCCGCTTCCAGCCGGCGCACAGTATTCAGAAGTTCGGGCAGGCGCTTGAACGCCGCCGAACCTTTCAGCCACTGCCGGTGCTCGACGGCTGGAGCGCCGGAATACAACGAGTTGGGCGGAATGTCATTGGCCACACCGCTCTGCGGAGTAAGCATGGCCCCATCTCCTACTGTCAGGTGGCCCGAGCAGCCCACCTGGCCGCCCAGAATGCAGCCCTTGCCGACAGTGGTGGTGCCTGCCATCCCAGCTTGACCGCACAGAAGCGTGTCTTCGCCGATCTTGCCGCCGTGCCCGACCAACGCCAAGTCATCTATCTTGACGCCGCGCGAGACAATTGTCTCTCCGACGGTGGCGCGGTCCACGCAGGAATTGGCCTGTATCTCGACGTCATCGCCCAGCACGGTGACGCCGGATTGAAGAATCTTGTGCCAGCGGCCATCGGCCCGCTTCGCGAATCCGAAGCCGTCTCCGCCGATCACCACGCCGTTCTGCAACAGCACTCGATTCCCGATGCGGCAGCCTTCGCGAACGACCACGTGCGAATGCGCAAAGAAATCATCGCCGATCCGCGCGTGGCGATAGATGCTCACCAGGCTGTGCAGCACGGCGTTGCGGCCGATTTCCACGCCTTGGTCCACGAAACAGTAAGGGCCCACGTGAGCGCCTGGACCGATCCGCGCGTTCGGTGCAATTACGGCGGTGGGATGGACCCCAGGTGCATATCGCGGCGGTTGGTAGAACATTTCCAGGGCGCGGGCAAAGTCGAGGTAGGGGTTGGCAGAGCGCAGGACGGTGAGTCCGGGAAGGCCGGGGTTGCGGTCGAGCGGGATGTTTTTGCCGATGAGCACGGCCGACGCCAGGGTCGTCCTTGTCGCGTGCATATATCGGGGATTGGAGACGAACGTCAATTGGCCTGGTCCGGCCTGTTCGATCCCTGCAACACCGTGGATCTCAAGTGTCGCTTCCCCTTCGAGTTGACAACCCAGCCGGTCCGCAATCTCTCCGAGTCTCATCAGTCGCTCCTTGCAGGCCACGCTTTGCATTCGCCGATATTCCGTCGCGGCCTCAACGCGTACTCACTCTACACCATTCGAACCGTATGCAGGACGGGCTCCGCCCAACGCCAGGATGAGCGCAATCAAATTATTCCGAGAAAAGTTTGGGCTGCGCCGCGGCCGGCGCAGAAGCCTTCCGGCGGGCCACCCCGACCACACCCAAGACGGTCAACTCCGCCAGCGCCGACCGGGGCACAAAGATGCGCACAGTGCCGCCGTTCAGGTCGGGCGGAGTGATTTGCACCCCGGAGTCGAGCAGGGCCAGAAGGTCGTTGGGCACCACTCCTTCGAGGGTCTCATGATCGAGGAACGTGAGACGGACCCAGAGGCCGTCGAGCTTGGGGCGGCTGAAAAACGCTTTGTGCTCCGGCTCGTACTTGCCGGTGAACTCCCGGACGAAATAGATAGCGCGCACATCTTTCATATCCAGCGGACGGTGCTCTCCGTCGGCGGTCAGCAGATCGAGTGGAAGAGTCGGTTGCAGCCGGGCGGGGTTCAAGTATCCCGGGACGGTCGTCCGGTCGGATAAGACGACTACAACCTTCTTATGCGTGGAGGTAGCAGGTCGGCTTTTCACAGCTTCCCGCGGCGTGGTCTTGCCAACGGCAAGGCGGGTATGCTATCTTATCATCGCAATTTCTGTCAAGTCTTGTTTTTTCAGGGGCTTAGGCCGGGGGCTGCGCCATTTGAGCGACGATCACCGGGTCCTGAAAGCCGTCTCCATCGCATCCATGTTTGCCGCTATCGGTCGTATATTGGGCGCCACAGGACTCTCCCTCGGGCCGGCAAAGGTTCAGGTTGAGGACAGTCTGTGAAGACCGAATCGCTCATCCGCGCCTTTCTGAATTATGCGCAGGTGGAAAAGGGGCTTTCAGCCAACACGATTGCCGCTTATGCGCGGGATCTGGGGAAGTTTGCGGACTTTGCGGAAAAGCGCCGCCTCTCGCTGCAGTCCGTGACCCGCGATCAACTTGTGGATTTTCTGGAGAGCCTGTATCGCCGGAAACTGGACAGCCGCACCGTGGCGCGCGCCCTGGTCTCCCTGCGAAATCTTTTCCGTTTTGCCCTGACCGAAGAGGTTCTTTCGACGGATCCGACGCTCAACCTGGATTCTCCCAAGTACCGGAGATCGCTGCCCTCGTTTCTGCGCTTGGAAGAAGTGGACCGCCTGCTGGCCCAGCCGGACCAGACGACACCGCAAGGGTTGCGAGACCGGGCGCTGATCGAATTGCTGTACTCGACCGGACTGCGTGTTTCTGAGTTGACCCACTTGCGTGTCTCGGACCTCGATATGCGTGCGGGCTGCTTGCGCTGCGTCGGAAAGGGTGATAAGGAGCGACTCGTGCCGGTGGGGCGCCAGGCGCTGGCAGCCGTACAACGGTACCTGGATGAAGCGCGGCCGGGGCTGTTGCGCAGCCGACGGCCGGATCCGCAGCCGGAGGCCTGCCTATTCATCAACCGCAACGGAGGCAGCATCAGCCGTGTTGGCGTATGGCGCATCCTGAGCCGGTATGGAAGGCGGGCGGGGATTCGCACTCAGTTGTCGCCCCACAAGTTGCGGCACAGCTTTGCCACGCACCTTCTCGAACGGGGCGCGGACCTGCGCTCGGTGCAGATGATGCTGGGGCACGCAGACATCTCCACGACTCAGATTTACACGCACGTACTGGAGGAGCGGTTAAAGCAAGTCTACAAGGCGCATCATCCGCGGGCGTGAGGCCAGACGGCAGGATCGCCGCTTGGACCCGCAGCAGGTGAGACGGCAAGCTGATAGAAAACGGCACAGCGCAGTGAACTGCCTGTGATGTTTGGTCTCCCGTGAGAAACGGACAGTCAAATGCCTGACTATATGTACATGCTGGAAAGCCGCCTGTCGGCCGAGCAGCGGGCCGCCATGATGCGGGTCCAGGAACTGGCTGGAGAAGCCGGCGCCAACGTCTATTTGACGGGCGGAGCGGTACGCGACTTGATTTCAGGGATGCCCATTCGCGACCTGGACTTCACGGTGGAAGGGAACCCCTCTCGCCTGGCCGCTGAACTGGAAAAGGGCGGCGCGCGAATTATTCTTGAAAACGAAAAGCTCCGCCAGATCGAGCTTATTTTCTCGGGCGATGTGGACGGAAGCCTCTCGGCGGCCCGCGATGAGGTCTATGCCAGACCCGGCACACGGCCGGAAATTCGCTGGTCCACGATCATGGAAGATCTCCACCGACGCGATTTTTCGATCAATGCCATCGCCATCTCGTTGAACCCCGCGTCCCGTGGACTGCTCCTGGACCCCACCAACGGACTGGCAGACTTGGACAAGCGGGAGGTTCGCGCGCTGTCCATTCACAGTTTCACCAACCAGCCCATCCGGCTGATGCGGGCGGTTCGCCACTGCGCGCGGATGGAATTCAAGCTGGAGTCCCGCACGGAGGAGTGGTTCGCGCTTGCGCTGGAGCGCGGCTTGCAGGAAACCATGGCCCCGGAAGACGTAGGCGCAGAACTACGGCAACTGGGCTCGGAGCAAAAGCCGGTCGCGATTCTCAAGGCCTGGGAAGGGCGCGGGCTGCTGGGAGCGATCCATCCGCAACTGGCGCGGCGCCATCCGCACTACGACCTGCTGGCGCGGATCGTGCGCGCGCGGGAAGAGTTGGCGTCGGTGGGCTTGCGTCCGCGCCTGTTCGCTCCGGTGATGCTGGCGGTTTTGGGAAAGCTGAAATCCCGGGAACGCGCTCGGACCCTGCACCGGCTGGGTTTTCGCTCCAGCGCGGTGGATGCGGTGCTGCACTTGGAGGCCGAAGTCGAGAAAGTCAGGAAGATGCTGGCGGGGAGGAAGACGGCGCAACCGGCGGACGCGTTCGCCTTCCTGGAAAAAACGCGCACCGACCTGGTGGTGCTGGCCCTGGCGGACTCATCCAACACTAAGGTGGCCAACAAGATTCGCAATTATCTCCGCCGCTGGAGGCCACTCCGGCTGGCGCTGCCCGCGGCATCGCTGGAACTGGAATCGCTGGGAATGCCGCGAGGACCCAAGTTCGAGAAGGTCATGGAGTCGTTTTTCCAGGCGCAGCTTCTCGGGAAGGGCCGCACTCCGGAAGACCGTATCAAGCTCCTGCGCAGATTGGCCGGAATCAAGGAGCCACCGAAGCCGAAGGAAGATAAAAAGCGGCCCACAGAGAAAATGAAAAAGAAACTGGTCGGGAGACACACTCCAGAGACGGCCCCGGCCGAACCGGCCGGGAAGGCTCCAGCCGCAGCCGGCGGAGGGCCCCCTGAAACTCAAGTGGCAGCCGCTGCCCGCGTCAAACCGCCTATTGAAAAAGCCGCGCCGTCCGTCCGAAAGGCGAGCAGGCCCTCAGGCCAGGCCAAGGCGCAGCGCAAGGTTCTGGGCGCAAAGCGACGTTAGGCGCTCCGCCGGGCACTCTACCCCCGGAGCGCTTCTCTGGAAAAATTGTACCTCAACGACTACAATGACCCGGCATGGAACCCCCGCGCTTCGTTCACCTGCACCTGCACACCGATTACAGTCTCCTTGACGGTGCCTGCGGGATAAAGGAACTGGTGAATGAAGCGGCGCGGCGCGGCATGCCGGCCGTAGCCGTTACCGACCACGGCAACCTCTTTGCCGCCGAACAGTTTTACCACGAGGCTAAAACTCGAGGCGTCAAGCCGATCATCGGATGCGAGGTCTACGTGGCGCGCGGCAGCCGTCACGACCGCGGTGCAGATCCATCCGGCCGGGAATCCTCCGCCGGGCGCGGCACGGCGGGCGAACCCGGACAGCGCAGTACCAACCACTTGGTGCTGCTCTGCGAGAGTGCCGAGGGCTATCGCAATCTGGTCCGCCTCGTCTCCGCTGGTTTTCTCGAAGGGTTCTACTACAAGCCGCGCATAGACCTCGACTTGCTGGCGCAACACAGTCGCGGGCTGATTGCGCTTTCCGCGTGCCTGCGCGGCGCGGTGGCGGACGCTCTGCTGGAGGGGCAGTACGACCAGGCTCGCACCAGCGCCCATCAGCTCCAGGATATTTTCGGCAAGGGCAATTTCTTTCTGGAAGTGCAGGACCAGGGGCTGGAAGTGGACCAGCCGGTCAACCGGGATCTGGTGCGCCTGTCGCGTGAGAGTGGAATCCCCCTGGTGGCCACCAACGATTGTCACTACCTGACACAGGCCGATGCCCGCGCGCAGGAAGTGTTAATGTGCATTCAAACGGGCAAGACCATCTCCGATCCGCAGCGCATGCGGTTCGCTACGGACCAGTTCTACTTCAAGACTGCGGAGGAGATGGCCCGTGTGTTTGCCGAGTTGCCGGAGGCGCTCGAACGCACGGTGTCCATCGCCGAGCGTTGTAACGTACGCATCGAGCCGGTGCGCAACTCGTTCCCGGAATTCCAGGTGCCCGCGGGGCATACGCTGGACAGTTATTTCGAGCGGGTTGTCCGTGAAGGCTTCGCGGACCGCGTGCCTTTTCTGGAAGCGCTCTCCCGGCAGGGACGGCTGCGCACACCTGTGGCCGAATACGAGCAGAGGCTTTCCGACGAGCTCCAGATGATCAAGAAAATGCGCTATGCCGGCTATTTTCTGATCGTTTGGGACTTCATCCGCTATGCGCGGGCGCAGGAGATTCCCGTGGGGCCTGGGCGCGGCTCGGCGGCGGGGAGCCTGGTGAGTTACGCGCTGCGCATTACCGACGTGGACCCTCTCCAGTACGGACTGCTATTTGAACGATTCCTGAATCCCGAGCGCGTCTCCATGCCGGACATTGACATCGATTTCTGCATGCGCCGGCGCGGCGAGGTCATCGAGTACGTGACCAACCTTTACGGGCGCTCGAACGTTGCGCAGATCATTACTTTCGGAACCCTGGCGGCCAAGGCGGCGCTCAAGGACGTGGGCCGCGCCATGGACCTGCCCTACGGGGACGTGGACCGGCTGGCCAAGCTGGTGCCCAACCAGATCAACATCTCTCTCGACGAGGCGCTCAAGCAGTCAGGCCAGTTGCGCGCCGCCATCGAGGGCGACGAGCGCTTCCGTGAATTGCTGGCGGTGGCCCGGCGCTTGGAAGGCTTGGCGCGCCACGCCTCGACGCATGCGGCCGGAGTGGTCATCTCCCCGGAGCCGCTCACCGATCTGCTACCGCTCTATAAGACCAATCGCGACGAAATCACGACGCAGTACGACATGAAGGGCCTGGAGCGGATGGGCCTGCTCAAGATGGATTTCCTGGGCCTCACCACCCTGACCGTATTGTCCGACACGGTGAAGCTCGTGGCTGCCAACCGCGGTGTGGCGCTCGATCTGGGAACTCTGCCGCTCGACGATGGCCCGACCTATCAGATGTTCGCGCGCGGGGATACCACCGCCATCTTTCAATTTGAATCGCACGGCATGCGCGACATCCTCCGCCGCTATCAGCCCACGCGACTGGAGGACCTGACGGCACTGAACGCCCTGTACCGCCCCGGTCCGATTCAAGGCGGTATGGTTGACGACTTCATCTCCCGTAAACACGGAAAGAAGAAGGTGACCTACGATCTGCCCGAATTGCGCGCAATCCTGGAAGAGACTTACGGGGTCATCCTCTACCAGGAGCAGGTCATGCAAATTGCCAATCGCGTGGCAGGCTTTTCGCTGGGCGAGGCCGACATCCTGCGCCGCGCCATGGGCAAGAAGAATCGCGAGGAGATGGACGCGCAGCGGGAGAAATTTCTCGCGGGGTGCAGGACGAACAAGGTGCCGGCCAAAAAAGCCGAGCGCTTGTTTGACCTGATCACCGAATTTGCCGGATACGGATTCAATAAGTCGCACTCCTGCGCCTACGCGTTGCTGGCGTATCAAACGGCCTGGCTGAAGACGCACTACCCGGTCGAATTCATGGCCGCGCTGCTCACCTCGGAAACAGGCAACACCGAGAAAGTGGTGAAGTACATACACGAAGCCCGCGGCATGAGCATCACCGTGCTGCCCCCGGACGTGAATAGCAGCGAGCTGAACTTCACGCCCGTGGGCGAGGCGATTCGATTCGGCCTGCAGGCCATCAAGAACGTGGGTGAAAACACGGTACTGGGGATTCTGGAGGCCCGCGCGCGCCTGGGCGCTTTTCATTCCATCTTTCAATTCTGCGAGACTGTGGACGCCCGGCTATTGAACCGCCGTGTGCTGGAAAGTCTCATCAAGTCCGGGTCCATGGACTCTTTTGGCGCTCGCCGGTCGCAACTCCACGAGATGATCGATCGGGCCATGGAGCGCGGGCAACGAATTCAGCGCGAGCGCGCCGCGGGACAATCGGGCTTGTTCGCTGGCGGCGCGGCCGTTTCGGAAGCGCCCGAGCCTCCGTTGCCGGACCTCGAGGAGTGGCCGGAACAAACGCTGCTAGATGCCGAATTGGCGACACTGGGCTTTTATATCTCCGGCCATCCACTGGCCAAACACTCCGCCCGCCTGCAAGAACTGGGAGCCATCGAACTGGCGGCGGTCGAGGGCCGGCGGAACGGGGAAGAAGTGGCCGTGGCCGGGATGGTCATGTCGCTGCGGCCCATGCGTTCGCGTAAGGGCGACCGCTGGGCCATCGTGAGTTTGCAGGACATGACGGGAGGCCTGGAGGCCCTGGTATTTCCCGAGGCGCTGGGGCGGCTGGAGGGCGTGCTGAAATCGGGTGCTCCACTTCTACTACGGGGCCGCGTGAACGTAGAGGAGGCAGGTACGCGCATCGCGGTGCAGGACGCGCAGCCGCTCGATCAACTAACCTCCACGGGGACTGGACTGGTGCGTGTCCGAGTCGAGCTCGGTTCCATGGACGAATTCACGCTCGACGAATTGAAGAAAGTATTTGCCAGGTCGCCGGGATCTTGCCCGATTGCCTTTGACCTCTGGGACACGGATGGCTGCGTGGCCACGCTGCGCTCCAATCAGCGGGTGCGTTTGGACGATAAGTTCGTCGAGGACGTGCGCAAATGGTGCGGTCCCGACGCGGTGCAGGTGATACGCTAAGCCCATGGAACGAGCCAGACGCGCACGGGAAATCGAAGCGCTGGAGCGTGAGGTCGCGGAATTGCGACGGCTGGCGGCTCCCGGCGCGTCGCAGTCGGAAGTGGAACGCTTGCAAGAACAGGTGGGGGAACTGCGCCGGGAGTTCTACACCCACCTGGGCGCCTGGCAGCGCACACAACTGGCCCGCCATCCGCAACGGCCTTACACCTTGGATCTGGTGCGTTTGCTTTTCACAGATTTCACGGAATTGCACGGAGACCGGTGCTTCGGAGATGATCCGGCGATCGTCGCGGGGTTCGCGCGGTTTCACAGCCGGCCGGTGCTGGTCCTGGGCCACCAAAAAGGGCGCGACACGAAACAGCGCCTGGCTCGGAATTTCGGCCAGGCCAAACCGGAGGGTTATCGCAAGTCTCTGCGAATGATGAATCTGGCGGCCAAATTTGGCCGGCCGATATTGGTATTTGTGGACACGCCGGGCGCTTACCCCGGCATTGACGCCGAGGAGCGCGGACAGGCCGAAGCCATCGCCCGAAACCTGCGCGAGATGGCGCGCCTGCCCGTTCCCGTGGTTGTGACCATCACGGGAGAGGGGGGCTCGGGAGGAGCGCTGGCCATCGCCGTGGGTGACAGGATCAATATCCTGGAAAACGCCATCTACTCGGTGATCTCGCCCGAAGGATGTGCGTCGATTCTGTGGCGCGATGCCAGCAAGGCTGAGACGGCCGCTCAGGCCCTGCGCATTACAGCCAGCGATCTGAGCGAGTTGGGAATCGTGGACGAAGTTGTTCCCGAGCCGGAAGGGGGCGCGCACGTTGACCACGAGGCCACGGCCCGCCTTCTCGATCCGGTCTTGGTCCGCTCCCTTGATGATCTGACCTCGCTGACCATCCCCGAGCTGCTTCGCCGCCGCTACGCGAAATTTCGCCGCATGGGGCAATTCCTCGAGGTCGCTGCGAGGTGATTGACACAAATGGGGGCGCTGTCACCCGGCACGGTGGAATCGTCGTTTGCGCGGCTGCCGCTCCGGGGCCACGACCAGAACCCGTTTGAAAGGCCAATGATTGGCCGATTGGCTACGCCGCTCTCCGCTTGCAATTGTGGCCGAATTCAACTTGGGCTAGGCTCGGTATGTGGAAACGAGCTCCACGCACCAAGGACCTACTCGACAGATGTCCAGCCCCTTCCGGCCCTATGAGCACTTGGTCAAGATCAAGGTGCTCGGGAAGAGCGTGGAAGTTCCGGACAGGAACTCGCTGCTGAGGTGTTTTCAGTTCCTGAGTCCGGAAACGATTCCTTACGGCCGTTTTTGCTGGAACCAGGACTGTCAATACTGCCGCGTCTATGCGAAGCTGCCGGATGACGATGCCTCTCGCGAGATGTTGAGCTGCAAGTTCATAGTGATGCCCGGGATGGAGATTACGGAGCTCAGTCCGGAGCTGCGGATCTGCCTTCGCGGCACGCTCTGCAAGTAGCGCTGCCTGTACCTCCGGACAGTGAATCCCGGCTAGTCCAGCCGTCCTTCGGATTTGGACTTGAAATCGCCGTCCGCCTCAGCGGTGTGCTAAAATGGCACCCGGCGAGGGGCTGCCTGACAGGAGGCCACGCATGCAGGTTAGGGCGAAATTCGGTGTAGGTATAGGCATCATCCTGGTGACACTCTCGGCGCTGGCCTGGATGGGAGCGAGAGAGAGCAAGACTTACTACCATACGGTCGCCGAACTCGCCTCCTTGGATGCCGCGGCGCTGCGCCAGCGCATTCGTGTTGGCGGCGATGTCGAAGCAGGTTCCATCCAACGACTTCCGGGCCGCGTAGACTTCATCATCAAAGCCGAGGGCCAGAGCCTGCCGGTAAGCTACGTCGGGAGCGACCCCTTGCCCGATACCTTCAAGGACGGCGCGCAGTGCCTGATCGAAGGTCGCGCGATGCCGGGCGGGCGTTTTGTCGCCGAACAGGTGCAGGCCAAGTGCGCTTCCAAGTACGAAGCCGCGCCCGAGCAGGATAGCACCTCGTCGCCACAGACGGGCACGGACGCGAACGGCCGAAGTTAGGCCCGGGGAGCAGTCGGTGGACCTGTTCGGATCATTCAGTCTATTACTGGCTTTTCTCTGCGCGCTCTACGCCATTGGCGGGGGCATCGCGGCCATCCTGACGCGCCGGCCTCTGCTGATCAAGAGCGCGCGGAACGCCGGGTTCGCCGTCTGTGTGCTCATCTGGCTGGCCATGGGCAGCTTGGCTTATCTGTTCCTTTCGGATAATTTTTCGCTTTCGTACGTTGTCGACCACAGCAATCGCACGCTTCCCGCATTCTTGAAGATCGCAGCCATTTGGTCGGGACAGGAAGGCTCGCTGCTGTTCTGGAGCTTCATCCTTTCAATCTACGTTTTCTCCGTGCTGTTCACCTACCGCGGCAAACATCCCGAATTGATGCCCTACGTGGGCGTGGTGATGGCCGGGACGCAACTGTTCTTCCTGGTCCTGAACGCGTTTGTCGTCAGCCCCTTCACCGTACTGGGGGCGCCGGGAGCCGGCGGCGCACTGGATCTGGTTGCGCGGGCCGACGGCCGCGGGCTGAATCCACTCTTGCAGTATCCGGAGATGGTGATTCATCCGCCGATGCTGTATTCCGGTTATACCGGTTTCACCATTCCGTTTGCATTCGCGCTGGCGGCGCTGCTGGGCCGCTACCCGGGCGAGAAATGGATCCATCTGACGCGCCGCTGGACCATGATTGCCTGGTGCTTTCAGAGCATCGGTGTGCTTCTCGGCGCGCACTGGGCCTACGCCGTGCTCGGCTGGGGCGGCTACTGGGCTTGGGACCCGGTGGAAAACGCATCGCTGATGCCCTGGCTGACCGGCACGGCCTTCTTGCATTCGGTGATGATGCAGGAAAAGCGCGGGATGATGCGCGTGTGGAACGTGTGGTTGGTGTTCGCCACGTTTCTGCTGACGATATTTGGCACTACCCTGACGCGAACCGGGTTGGTCAGCTCCGTGCATGCTTTCGCGCAGTCCACCATCGGCCCCTGGTTTTTCGGATTTATCGGCGTCGTCCTCGTGGTTTGCTTCACCGCCTATTGGCAAAACCGAGATTACCTGCGCAGCGACAACCAGCTCGATTCGCTGGCTTCGCGCGAGTCGAGTTTCCTTTTCAACAACTTGATTCTCCTGGTGGCCTGCGTGGCAGTGCTTTCCGGAACGCTATTTCCGGTTCTTTCCGAATGGGTGCAGGGCACTCAGATTAGTGTGGGCGCGCCCTTCTTCAACAAAGTCAACCTGCCCATCGGGCTGTTCCTGCTTTTCCTGACCGGCGTCGGTCCGCTGCTGGCCTGGCGCAAGACTTCGATGGAAAGCCTCAAGCGCAATTTCGGCTGGCCGGTCCTGCTGGGGATAGTGGCGGGCGGCGCCGGGGTGGCGCTGGGTCTGCGCAATTTCTACGTCACGATCTGCCTGATTCTCTGCGTCTTTGTCACTCTGACGATTCTGCTGGAGTTCTACCGCGGAGCGCGCGTGATCTCTGCGCGAACCCGCGCCAACCTGTTCTCCTCCGTGGCGCAGCTCACCATGCGCAACACGCGGCGCTACGGCGGTTACGTCGTCCACTTCGGCATCGTTCTGATCTTTGTCGGGATATCGGGAAGCGCCTTCAATCAAGACAAGCAGATGGACATGCCGCCGGGCGCCCAGATGGAGATCGGGCCTTATCGCCTGGTTCATCAGACTTTCGATACCGTCCCGGCGGTGAATTACACCTCTGAACGCGCCACCATCGCCGTGGATCGCGACGGCCAGCAGTCCATCATGCTCTACCCGGAGCGGCGTTTCTATCCGTCGAATGAAGAGTCGGGCACCATGGTGGCCATCTACTCGACGCTCAAGGAAGATCTGTATGTGGTCTACGCCGGCCGGAGTCCCGAGACTCAGGTACCGGTGATTCATGTTTATCTCAATCCGCTGGTGAAGTGGGTGTGGCTAGGCGGATTGGTCGTGGTCCTGGGAACAATTTTGGCGTTGGTGCCCAACCGCCAGCCCGTGCTGGCCCTGCGCGCGGTTGCCGAGACGGCTCCTGCGGGACCGTCGCCCGCGCGCCTGCCCCTGGAACGGCCCCTGGAACGAGAAGACAGTCATGGTTAGGCGAAGACACGCCGCTGCCGCGTTGTCCCTGGTGGCGATCTTGACTCTGCTGGCCGGGCTGCTTTACGCCCAGAGTACAGAGCGCGCCAAACGGCTGGGCGGAGGGATGCTGTGCATGTGCAATTGTGGCCAAATTCTCACGGCGTGCAATCACGTCGGCTGCACCGTGTCCAGCACCATGCTCAAGCAACTGGACCAGCGCGTGGCCGTGAACAGCTCCGACGACCTGCTTCTGCAGTCCTTTGTCCAGGAATACGGGCCGAAGGTACTGGCTTCACCGCCGGCGCAGGGCTTTAACCTTTTGGCGTGGATCATCCCCGGGCTCGCTTTTGGCATCGGGCTAGCGGTGGTACTGGTGGTGATCCACCAGTGGCGGCGTCGCTTTGAGTTGGCGCCTGCCGGTGGGCCGCCGATATCGTCCGAGGCGCTCGATCGCGCCCGGCAGCAGGCCGACCGGGAGACAGAAGATTGAAATGAATGTGGCCGCTCAGCTTCCTGCAAGCGTTGACATGCTGGCGCTCATCGCGTCTGTTGCACTGACCGCCGCGGTGCTGATTTTTATTTTTTTCATCGAGCCCGACGCGGCCGATTCGGCGCCACACCGGTCGCATCTGGATCAGCTCCTGGAGAAGCGCGATACCATCTATGACAATCTGCGCGATCTCAAGTTTGAGTATCGCTCGGGCAAATTTGCCGAGAGCGATTTCGAGGCCATGAAGCAGACGCTGGAAACGGAAGCGGCGCTGGTGCTGGCGGAAATCGAAACGGTTACCGGCAACCAAGGGGCGGCGCCGCGGCGGGATGGCACTCATCGAGTTGCGGCGCCTCCAGCGGCACGGCCGAATCGGGGTTAGGATATTGCACCAACAATTTCTACAGCCTTCGCGAGTGCCGGGCGGCAGTGTCGTCGTTGTGGTTCGGAGGCCGCACTATTTCTTGCCGCACCTGCTACGAATCGTGGCACTGGCGCTGGTTGCAGCGGCGACCGCACAGGCGGCCACCGTCACCGGAAGCGTGCGCAACGGCACTAGTGGACGGCCCGCCTCCGGCGTGGAAGTCGTCCTGATCCAACTTCAGGGCGAGATGCAGAGTGTGGCCAGCACCAAGACGGATGCCCAGGGGAATTACACGCTGGATCACGCGGCCGCCGGCCGCGAAGCGATGCTGGTGCGGGCAGTCTATCGCGGCGTGAACTTTCACCAGCCGCTGCCGCCGGGAAGCAGTAAGGTCGATCTGACAATCTATGAACCGTCCAGCGACCCAAAGACAATCAAGGTGGGCACGCGCGTGGTGATGTTTCAACCCAACGGTTCGAGTCTCCTGATTGTTGACGACTATGCGTTACAGAACAACTCGCAACCCCCGGTGGCCTTTTACAATCCGCAAGGCGATTTCGAGTTTGAGCTACCGGAGGGTGCCGAGCTTTCGCAGGTCTCATCCTGGGGACCGTCCCGCATGCCGGTGACCCAGGGAACGATCAACCGCGGCAACCGTAAGTACGCGATCGCCTATGCTTTCCAGCCGGGGGATAACGGCGTCCGTGTGACCTATCAGGTGCCCTACGAATCGAACCAGGTCGCGCTGCGTTTCGTCTCTGCCCATGCCGCGGAGCGCGTCGGTCTAGTCGCCCCGGCCTCCGTGCAGATCGAGAGCGCCGGTTTTGCCCCCCAGGGTCAGGAACAAGGCTTCAACCTGTACTCGCGGGATTCCATGCCGGCTGGCCTGCCCTTCGAGGTTTCCGTATCGGGAACGGCGCCGCCGCCTTCGGCCAATGATCAGGGCGCAGGCCAGCCGGGCACCAGTGGCTCGTCCGGGGCCATACAGGTGCTTCCCAATCGCCTGGATAGCCTGAAGTGGATACTCCTGGGCGGTTTCGCGCTGCTATTCGGCTTGGGCGTCGTCTCGATCTGGCGCAGGCCGGTCGCCGCTGGCGCCCAACTCGGTGCGATGGGCGCTCCAGCAGCGGGATCTGGCGTCTCGCGCAGCTCACGCAGGCGGTCCGAGCGGCCGCCAGCTCCGGGCGGGACCGGCGGCGGTGCGGCTGAGGCCGTTTCCGCGGTCGAACGCGAGGTGGAGCAAGGACTGGATGGGCTCAAGGATAAACTCTTCCGCCTGGAACTGCGGCGCCAAGCCGGCACTATCTCGGACGAGGAGTATTTGCGCGAGCGCACCCAGGCGGAGAAGATTTTGCGCGAATTGGTCGGGCGCTGAGTCGGCGGCGTGGCCACCGCTACGAAACACACCTTTCCAGCGGGCATCGGTGTCGAGTTCCAGCAGGTGGAAAAGCGATACGGAGTACGGTTCGCTCTGCGCGGGATCTCCCTACGGATCGCTCCGGCTGAATCCGTCGGATTGGTGGGACCCAACGGGTCGGGCAAAACCACGCTGCTCAAAGTGGCGGCTCGGCTGATCCGGCCCAGCGCCGGCAAGGTGCAGTTTTCTTCCTCGGAGACAAACACAGTGAGCCTGGTCGGTCACAGCACGCTGTTGTACGACGACCTTACCGCCGATGAGAACCTGGTGCTTTTCGCACGTCTCTACGGAATGGATCGTCCACGGGAGCGAGCCGCGGCCGCCTTGGAGTCCGCAGGCCTCGCGGGCCGCGGCGCAGACCTGGTGCGGACGTTCTCGCGCGGCATGCGCCAGCGTTTGGCCATCGCCCGGGCGCTGCTGCCCGGGCCGGGGCTGCTGCTCTTGGATGAGCCGGCAACTGGCCTGGACGCGGCAGGGCAGCAGTGGCTGGGCGACACGCTGGCGCGCCTGCGTGCAAAGGGATGCACACTGCTGATGAGCACGCACGGACGCAGCGAAACCCACTCGCTCCTCACTCGCGCCGTGCGTATGGAGGCCGGCCAGGTAGCCACGGACTCCGGCCCGACGGGGGATCCGCAGCAAGTGCTGGCCACGGCTCTGTCGGCCCCGCAGGAGGCCTGAGTGGCGCTGCTTCGACCCACGACGATCTTGCTGGGAAAAGAGCTGCGAAGCGAGTTTCGCACTCGCGAGCTATTGACCACCACCTGGGTGTTCGTATTGACGGTGCTGGTTCTTTTCAGCTTTACTTTCGATCCGACGCAGGCCGAATCGCGGCAGTTTGGCTCGGGCCTCTTGTGGCTGGCGCTGCTGTTTGCGGGATCGCTGATGCTGCATCCGTCGTTCGCACGGGAGCGAGTCAACGATACTCTGGCCGCGCTGCGCATGGCTCCCATCGAGCCTGTATCCATCATCGCCTCGAAGATATTGGCAAATCTTTGTTTTCTGCTGGTGGCCGAAATCTTGTTGTTGCCGATTTTTGCGGTGATCTACAACTTGAGCTTGGTTCCGATTCTTGGTCCATTGGCCCTGGTGTTGCTGCTCGGCACGCTCGCGCTCTCGACCGTGGGCACGGTATTTTCGGCGATTTCCTCGCGTGCGCGCATGCGCGAATTGCTGCTTCCGATCCTCATGCTACCGCTGCTGGCCCCGGCGCTCATCGCTAGTACGGAGGCCACCCGGGGCCTGCTGGAAGATCCGCCGGTGCTTTCGCTCTCATGGACAGGCCTGCTGGCAGCCTTCGACATCATCTTTTTGACGGTGACCTGGCTTTTCGGCGAATATCTACTCGAGGAGTGAAATGGAGCAGGGAACGGCTTCGGCAGTTGAACCCACTGGACCCGGGCAGCGCACCGGAGCGGGCCTCCACGCAGCGGAAACGCTTGGCGTGGCACTGTTGCTGGGGGTGGCTGGTTACGCTGCGATGTTCATTGCGCCGACCGAACGAACCATGGGCGTCATCCAGCGCATCTTTTATTTCCACGTCACAAGTGCGTGGACGGGTTTCGTGGCATTCTTGATTACGTTTGTGGCCAGCATTGCCTACCTTCGGAGTCGCAACCCGAAATGGGACTGGCTGGCCGTCTCGGCAGCCGAAATCGGCGTGGCGTTCTTCACGGTGGTTCTAATTACCGGGCCGATTTGGGCCAGGCCGGTGTGGGGCATTTGGTGGACCTGGGATGCGCGGCTGACCACCAGTTTCGTCCTGTGGCTGCTGTACGTCTGCTATTTGCTGCTGCGGACGCTGGTGGATGAACCGGAGCGCCGGGCCGTGCTCTCCGCGGTGCTTGGCATTTTCTCGGCCTTTGATATTCCGTTTGTCTATTTCTCGATTCGCTGGTTCCGAACGCAGCACCCGCAGCCCGTCATCGGCGCGGGGGGATCGCTTGATCCGCGGATGCGCAGCGTGATGTTGCTGTGCTGGGCCGCGCTGCTGGCCGTGATGGTGCTTCTGCTGCGGCAGCGATACCGGATGGAAATGCTGCGGCACGAGGTCGAGGATTTACAGACGGACTCCGCGCGTCGCGGCGAGCCGGCGTGAGCAGGGCCTGGCGTGAGGGAAGGGAACCGGGCGTCCAAAGGGAGACGATATGCTGAGTGGCTTGCAAAGTCTGATGGCCGCTTATTTTGCTGTCTGGGCGGTCTTCTTTATCTACGAAATTACGGTCTCACGGAGACTGGGGCGCCTGCAGGCCGACGTCGAGCGTCTCAAGGGCGCCGCCAAGCGCTGAGGAAACGCCCGATACTATGAGCAAGCCGAAGCTCGGGGTGGTGCTATTCCAGCTTGGCGGTCCGGATTCTCCCGAAGCGGTCGAGCCGTTTCTCTACAACCTGTTCTGCGATCCCGATATCATCAATTTTCCGCTGGCCTGGATCGCTCGCCGGCCCTTGGCATGGTGGATTGCGCGCCGCAGGGCGCAGGTTGTTCGCGATCACTACAACGCCATCGGGGGCCAATCGCCCATTCGCCGGTTGACCGAGAGGCAGGCGTGCAAGCTCGAGGCTGCCCTCGCCGGTGATTTCGACGTTCGCTGCTGGGTGGCCATGCGCTACTGGCACCCGCTTACGGGCGAAGCGGCTGCAGCGGTGCAGGCCGCGTCCCTCGATCGTCTGGTCCTGTTGCCGCTGTATCCGCAATATTCGTTTGCCACCACGGTCAGCAGCCTCAAGGAGTGGGACCGCGTCTATCGCCCTGGAGGGCGCGGGCCGGCCGTGCGGGTAATTGATGAGTTCCACACCCACCCGCTGTACATTCAGGCGGTGGCGGAGAGAATTGCGACCAGCCTGACGCATTTCGACAAGCCCGCACAGGCGCATCTCCTGTTCAGCGCGCATGGCCTGCCGCTAAGCCTGATCGAACGGGGCGATCCCTACCAGCGTCATGTGCAGGAAACGGTGCGCGCGGTGCTCGCGTGCGGCGGCTGGCCGAATTCGCACTCACTTTGTTACCAAAGCCGCGTGGGGCGCCAGAAATGGCTCGAGCCATCCTTGCACGACACGATTGGACGCCTGGCGCGACAGGGAGAAAAGCACCTCTTAGTGGTCCCCATCTCCTTCGTGACCGAGCACATCGAAACCCTGCATGAGATCAATATCGAAACACGGGAGGAAGCCACGGACGCCGGCGTGCAAGAGTTTGAGATGGCGCCTGCCGTGGGTGATTCGCCTCGATTTATCAGCGCGCTGGCGGATCTGGTGCGAACCGTGCTCCAAGAGGACGTAAAAGCGCCCGCGCAGGAGTCACTGAAGTCAATCAAATCGGCTTGACAGCAGAAAGCTCGCAGCTTATAAAGATTAGCTCGGCGAAATCATTCTCTTAACTGTTTCATTGGATTCATTGGCGAGGTAACGCGCGCGGTTATGGCCGACAACAGCGAGACGAAGCCCGCGGACAGCCCCGTTTCACCCGTCAAACCCACTCCAGCGGCGAAGCCGGCGGCCAAGGCCACTTCCGGAAAGTCAGGCGCCCCGCCTCCGGATCAGATGCGCCGGCGCATTATCTGGACGGCCGTTTCCGGGTACCTGGGCGTTAACTTCCTGATGTTCTTGCGCTTTTTCTTTCCGCGCGCCCTGTTCGAGCCCAATACCGTCTCCAGTATCGGCTATCCCGCCGATTTCGCCCTGGGAATTGATGAGCGCTTTCTGAACAGCAATCGCTGCTGGATCATTCGTCAACCCGACCGCATCTTTGCCGTCTATGCGCGCTGCACCCATTTGGGCTGCACGCCGGAATGGAAGTCGAGCGAAAACAAGTTCAAGTGCCCCTGCCATGGCAGCGGCTACGATCCCGAGGGAGTCAACTTCGAGGGACCGGCGCCGCGGCCGATGGACCGCGCCCACATGGAGTTGGACGCGACGGGGAGAATTATCGTGGATACCAGCCGGCTGTATATCAACGATCCCAACGCCGGCATAAACCAATTCGATAATCCGGGCGCCTTCGTAAGCGCCTAGCACGGCCCGGGCGGGGGCAGGGTCCGCAGAGCAAGCAGTCTCAGGGGGAAGCCGCATGGCGGAGGAAAACGGCGGACAAAAGCGCCCGAACCCGCTTGACCGGGTTCGCCAGGACGCCGAAAAAATAAAGAAGCTGGTTCAGGAGAAGGGCAAGGAGGAGATTGCCGCCCTCAAAGAACCCGATAAGACCCAGCTCTTTCGTTCTATCTTTCGGGTCAAGCACGACGAGACCCCGCGCAGCCGCTCGCTCGGAGTTCTCAGCAACGTCTTTCTGCATCTGCATCCGGCCAAGGTCAATCGCGACGCGGTGCGCTATAACTACACCTGGGGCATGGGTGGCATCACTTTCTACCTCTTCATTGTGCTCACCTTTACCGGAGTTCTGCTGATGTTCTACTACCATCCGACCAAGGTGCAGGCCTTTCGGGACATTCTGTACCTGGAGAACGACGTCCCGTTCGGCAAGTTGTTGCGTAACATGCATCGTTGGGGCGCGCACCTGATGATCATCGCCGTCTGGCTGCACATGTTCCGGGTTTTCATGACCGGCTCCTACAAGCGGCCGCGCGAGTTTAACTGGTGCATCGGCGTGCTGTTGATGGTGCTCACGTTGCTGCTCTCCTTCACCGGCTACCTTTTGCCGGACGATCAATTGGGGTTTTGGGCGGTGACCGTGGGCACCAACATGGCGCGGGCCAGCCCCGGCCTGGGCCATGAAGGCCCGTTTGGGCCGCAACTGGGGATGACGCCCTACAATGACGTGCGCTTCGCGTTGCTGGGGGGCTCGATTGTGGACGCCAACGCGCTTCTGCGCGCCTATATCTGGCACTGCATCGCCATTCCACTCATTGCCGCCGTGTTCATGGGGGTTCATTTCTGGCGTGTTCGCAAGGATGGCGGCATTTCCGGTCCTGCTCCGGTGATGTTGGAGTCGGAGATCAAGGAAGAGAAGGGGCCGCGGCCGGTGATCCTGAAACCGAGCGGCATGCAATGAGCAGCCCGCTCGCGCGTTCTGCTCTGGTCCAATTTTCAGGGCGGGCTGCAAGTACAGCCCGCGCCCGTCGAGGCAAAATGGCATGTTAGGCAACTGGCATCAACTGTGGGAAATTGCTTCGGCACCGGACAACGTGCCCATTGTGGGATTGCTGTTCTTGATCCCCTTTTACGTTTGGTACGCCTTCCGGCAAGCGCTGGCCAACGACCGCCTGATCGCCACTCTGGAAGGCGATCCCGCGACCGCCAAGACGGCCCATCGCAAGCTTCAGCCCTGGCACCCGAAGTGGGATCGGGAAGTTCACACTTGGCCGTATCTGATGCGCATCGAGTTTGTGGCCGCCATTCTGGTGACCGTCCTGCTGATGGTCTGGTCTTTGGCGCTGAACGCTCCCTTGGAAGAGCCGGCCAACCCGAATGTGACCATGAACCCGGCCAAGGCGCCCTGGTACTTCCTGGGCCTGCAGGAGATGCTGGTTTACTTCGATCCCTGGATCGCGGGCGTGGTGATGCCCACGTTGATTATCATCGGGCTGATGGCTATACCCTATATTGACGCCAACCCTCTCGGAAACGGCTACTACACCTACCGGCAGCGCAAGTTTGCCATTTGGGCCTTTCTTTTCGGCTTTATTGCGCTCTGGGTGGTGATGATTGTCATCGGCACCTTCATCCGCGGTCCGGGCTGGATGTGGTTTTGGCCCACGGCCACCTGGGACGCACAGCGGGTGGAATATACCGTCAACCGTAACCTCGATCAGATCTTTGGGATCGATGGGAGCTGGCTGGCTTACCTGATGCCCGCCGCCAACCGAGGCTACGCTCCGATTCTGGCGCGGACGATTTTCGGGATTTTCCCCGTAGGACTTTACTTCGTGGCCGCGGCTTATGCCGGGTACGTAATGATGAATTCGACTGAGTTTTCTCGGAAGATTTTCAGCCGCATGACGCTGCTGCAAATCATCACCACCGAGCTACTGCTGGTGCTGATGCTGAGCCTGCCAGTCAAGATGATACTCCGGCTGGTATTTCGCGTGAAATACGTGTGGGTGACGCCGTGGTTCACGGTATGAGCGCGCACTCTGCCTTAGAGGAGGAACGGGGTGCCTGAGATCCCGCCACAGGATGATCCGGTAGTCGGCAGGTCCATGAGCTTGCTGGTCTTGATTTCTCTCGTGCTCCTGCTGGGCACGGTGGCCTGGTCGCTGTACGACGAGTTTTACGGCCTCCGGCCTTGGCGCAGTTATCAGAGCCGCTTTCGCGGAGCCTATTCCGCCTATCTCGAAAAACAGGTCACGGCGCGGCGGGCCGCCGAGCAGAACCTGCAGGCCACTCCGGATTACCAGCGCCTGAACGCGGCCGTGCAAGCTGCCGCGACGTCGGCTCTCCCGACAGACAGGCAAATACAAACCGAGGTGGATCTCCTCGATCGCCAGCGTGCGGCCATGACCCCGGCCTTCCAGGATGCCCGCGGCAGGGTCGGTGCGCTCACCTATCAACTCGAGCAGATTCCCGAAAGCGATCGCAGCGGCCGGGAAGCGGGTCAGCGCGAGGTGGTCGAGGCCAAGGCCGTAACGTATGACTTGATTTGGCCCACGGCCGATGGAATGACCCAGCGCACGTTCAATTACGATCAGTTGAACGCCACCTTTGCGCAATTGATGTCGCGCAAGGCCGAATTGGTGGCGCAGCGCGGCCAAACCGACCGGCCCGCCAGGGACGCCCAGGTCCTGCTGGATGAATTCGTGAACGAGCGGCTACCTGGACCGAGCACAAATGACTTGGGCGGCTTGCTGCAAAACGTGCGCAGTATGAGCGTCACGCTGCGACAGGTCAATGTGAATCCCCCCGGTGCGCAGATCAACTGGGTGGGAGGCGCAGGCCTCGTGGACCGCTGCCAATCCTGTCACGTGGCTACCGACCCGCTCATCGTGCCCTCGGTGATGACGTTGACCAAGACGGACCTGGGATTGGCCGGCAACAACGACGCGCCATTTTCCAGCCATCCCAACCCGGCGCTGTTGCGGTTCCACCCGCTAGACAAATTCGGCTGTTCGCCCTGTCATGGCGGCAACGGGCGCGCCCTCGATTCCGTGGAGAAGGCCCACGGGCGGTACGAGCACTGGCTGTGGCCCCTCAACTACCCGGAAAACTTCGAGGCCGGATGCCAGCAATGTCACGCTGCGGACATGGTCACCGAGCAGGCAGCGACGCTCAATCGCGGCAAGCAGCTTTTTCGCGAAAGGGGCTGCATCGGCTGCCACAAGTTCCAAGGCTTCGACAATCAGGACGAGCAACTGGTCGCCGCTCGGCAGCGCATCCTTCAACTGGACACCGAAAAGAAGGCCAATCTGCTGGAAATTCCGCGCTTGAACCGCCAGGGCGATCAAGCCGCCGACAACGCCGCGGCCAACCGCTTCTACCAGCAGGCCAACAATCTCAACGTCACCATCGCCAATATGGACGCGCAGATCGAGCAGCTTGAGCAGCGCTCCCACAGCCTGCTCCAGGAGATCAAGAAAATCGGTCCGGACCTCAAAGAAGTCCGGATGAAGCTTCGCAAGGAATGGATCCCCTATTGGCTGCAGAATACCCATCAATTCCGTCCGACCACCAAAATGCCCCAATTCCGCCTGCAGCCGGACGAAGTGCAGGCCATTTCGGCGTTCATTTGGCAATCCAGCCTGACGGGCCCGGCCTTGCCGCGGCAGCCCGCGGGCAACGCTGCCCGGGGCAAGCAACTTTTTGAATCGCGCGGCTGCCTGGCCTGCCATTCCATCGGCGAGGGAACAGCCCAGATGGGCGGCACCTTCGCAGCCAACCTGAGCCGCGTCGGCGAAAAGGCCAACTACGATTACCTGGTCCGCTGGGTCCACAATCCGCGCGAGCGCACGCGGCCCTATTGTCCCTTCGAGAAAAAGGATCTCGGCCCCGAGGACTATGCCCGGCATGGCTTGCCCTACGTTTTCGATCTTGACCATTCGCGCTGTCCGAACGACGGCCACGAGCTCGTGGTGCAACAGCCGACGCCCATGCCCAGCCTGCGGCTGAGCGAGCAGGACGCCCGGGACATTGCCAGCCATCTCGTCACACAGAGGCACACCGACGCTAGCTACGCAGCCGCGCCCTTCATGGACGATCCGACCCTCAGGGATAGGGGCAGGTCGCTGGTTCAGTTCTACGGCTGCGCTGGATGTCACGAGATCGCCACATTGGAAGAGGAAGGGCGCATCGGCACGGAGCTGACCAACGAGGGCAGCAAGGTCATCGAGCGCCTGGATTTCGCCTTGCTGACAGAGCATGCCAAGCGCGGCATCCTTCCCGACGGCAAACCGTCTCCACGCGGTGCGTGGCACGATCTCAAGGGTTTCGTAGAAAACAAACTGACCAACCCGGCAATCTTTGATACCGGCAAGTACAAACCGAACGCCTCCGACCGGCTGCGCATGCCCAAGCCCAACGTGACCCCGGCCGACATCAATGCGCTGACTACCATGCTGTTGGGCAGCACCGACCCGTCGCTGCCCCCCGAGTATCTGTACAGGCCTGCCGACGATCGCGCTTCCATCCAGAGGGGCTGGTGGATCGTTAGCAAGTACAACTGTATGGGTTGCCATGAGATCGGAATTGGCCAGAGATCGGTCTTAATGGACCTGCCCATGTATCAGGGTGAGAACAAGATCAATCTGCCGCCGGTGCTCACCAGCGAAGGAGCCCGCGTAAATCCAGAGTGGTTGCGGCGCTTCCTGGTGGACCCGTCGCTCAATCCCGCGAACAACAACCGCAATGGCGTGCGCAACTACCTGCAGGTGCGCATGCCCACGTTCACTTTCTCGGACGACGAGATCCGCTCCCTAGTGATGTTCTTCGAGGCTATCTCGCACCAAGCCCGGCCGTACATCCCGCCGAAGATCGAAACCCTGACCACAGCGGAGACGACCATGGCCCGCCAGCTCTTCACCAGCACGGCGGCGCCGTGCCTGAGGTGCCATGCCACCGGCGACCCGGCGCACGACTTGAGCGCCACGGCGCCCAACTTCCTGCTGGCCAAGGAACGCTTGCGTCCGGGTTGGACCGAACGTTGGATGACCAATCCGCAGCAGATTGCTCCCGGTACCGCCATGCCCTCGGGGCTCTTCCGGAGGGATAATGATCGCTGGGTGTTTTCCGGACCGCTGCCGGCCAGTTTCCGCGGCTACGTCGGAGATCATGCGGCGCTTCTGGTACGTTACATGTTGCAGCTAACACCCGACGAGCAGCGCATGCTGCTCGGACGAACGCCGGCCGCTGGCGCCAATTAGTTGCGACGACCGCGCCGGTGTCGGTACAGTCTGAATAGGAGGATGCACTCATGAAAGGCAAGTCATTACTGATTTTCTCAGCCACAATCGCCCTGGCCATCGGGATTATGAGTTGCGGCGGGGGACAACCGCCGGCGGAGACGCCGGCGGCCACCTCCGCAGCTACCGCCGGCAAGCCCGTAGATGCTGCCACCGCCGGCTCCGTTAGCGGAACCATCAAGCTCGACGGCACACCGCCGAGAATGCGGCCTATTAACATGGCCGCCGAACCAACGTGTGCCCGGCAGCATGCCACCCCTGCCACCACCGAGGACGTCTTGGTAGGCGCGGCCGGGGCTTTGCAAAACGTGATCGTGTACCTCAAAGGCGATTTCAGCCAGTACGCGTTCGATGCAGCCAGTTCGCCGGTCATGCTCGACCAGAAGGGCTGCCAGTACACACCGCACGTGATTGCCCTGCGGGTGGGCCAGCCGTTGCATGTGATGAACTCCGATCAGACCACTCACAACATTCACCCGGTTCCGGTCAACAACCGGGAGTGGAATGAGTCCCAGCCGCCGGGAGCCGGAGCGATCAACCAGAGCTTCGCTCGCGAGGAGATCGCCGTCCCGGTCAAGTGCAACGTACACCCCTGGATGAAATCTTACGTGGCCGTGGTGGGACACCCCTACTTCCAGGTGATAGGGGCGGACGGCGCCTTCAGCCTGAAGAACGTGCCGCCCGGCACCTACACACTCACGGCTTGGCATGAATTGTACGGCGCCAACGAGCAGAGCGTCACGGTCGGCGCATCAGAAGCCAAGAGCGTCAACGTCACCTTCAAAGCCGCCGGGGCAGCGGACTAGACTGCGCCCACAATCCGTGAGAATGCGCCACCCAGGCCGCGTCTCCTGCGTGAAGAGTGGTAATACTCTCTTGCTGGTGGCCGGTGCGCTGCTGGTCCTGGGGTTGCTGGGTTGCGGCCGGCGGGAAGAAATCTCCGAGGCGCCGTCGGAGGGTCCGCCGCCGGCCAATCCAGCAGCAAAGCCGGTGGACCCCGCCACGGCCGGCGCCATAAGCGGATTCGTGAAACTCGAAGGTACGCCGCCCAGGATGAGGAGTATTAACATGGCTGCGGTGCCCAGTTGCGCCAAAATTCATTCCACGCCGCCGATGACCGAAGATGTGGTGCCGGGAGACAACGGCACACTGCAAAACGTCGTCGTCTATCTCCAAGGGGATTTCAGCCAGTACTCCTTTCCGGCCGTCACCACGCCTGTGACCATTGACCAGAAGGGGTGCCTGTACGTTCCCCGCGTGGTGGCGCTCACTACCGGGACTCCGCTCCGCATCCATAACTCGGATTCTGCAACACACAACACTCACCCCCTCACACGCAACAACAGTGAATGGAATGAGACCCAAGCCGTGGGCAGCCCTCCGATGGAGCGTCTTTTCGCCCGCCCCGAGGTTGCTATCACTCTCAAGTGCAACCTCCATCCGTGGATGACGGCGCATGTGGCCGTATTCAGTCATCCCTATTTTCAAGTCACCGGGCAGCACGGCTCCTTCGACCTGAAACACGTGCCGCCTGGCACCTACACCGTGACGGCCTGGCACGAGCGCTACGGAACCCGCGAACAGACAGTGACCCTCGGCCCTAAGGGCGAGGAGAAGATATCAATCACCTACAAGGCTGGCTCCGAATAGTTGCCGGCCCGCTACTCGGACAGATGAGCGCACCGCTACCCAATCGCAACGTGCACCGCTTCGCCGTCTTCACGGCGGCCTGCACTTTTCTATTGTTGATCGCCGGCGCGCTGGTCACCTCGAATGACGCCGGCCTGGCCGTGCCGGATTGGCCTCTCTCCTACGGTTCGCTGACCCCGCCCATGGTAGGCGGGATTTTCTACGAACATGGCCATCGAATGGTTGCGACCTTTGTCGGCTTGCTGAGCATCGGGCTGGCAATCTGGCTGTGGCGCGTGGAACGCCGCCCCTGGCTCCGATGGCTGGGCCTCTCCGCCTTGGGAGTGGTCATAGGGCAGGGAATTCTCGGTGGGATGACGGTGCTGTTCTTCTTGCCCCCGGCCGTCTCCTCCGCCCACGCCGCACTGGCGCAGATCTTCTTTTGCACGGTCGTCAGCATCGCTCTTTTCACCAGTTCCTGGTGGGAGCGCACCCGGCCATCCGCCACCGATTTCGGTAGTCCGAGAATTCATTCGCTGGCGGCTGCGGTCGTGGCTGCTACATTCGTGCAGTTGATTCTGGGCGCTGCGTTTCGTCACAAAGGGTTCGGCATTATTCCTCACTTGGCCGGCGCCGCCGTGGTGACCGTCTTGGTCTTTGCGCTCGCTCGCGCCCTGCGCCGGAGGTTTGCAGGCGTTCCTATCCTGCAGAGCGCCTCCCGAATGCTGCACGTCCTGATTGGAACGCAATTGCTACTCGGGGGCGCAGCGTGGTGGTCGCGCGTCTATGCGGCGCCGTTCCCTCAGCCGATTCCGGTGATGGTCAGCCTGACCGTGATTCATACCGTAATGGGAGCGCTGGTTTTGGCCTCCACAGTCCTCCTGACTTTGGCTTGCCACCGGATCGTGCTACGCTCTGGCGCGCATGAGCAGGCTGTTGAGCGCTCTAGTCAGCCTTCTCGACCGCGGCATGCGTCTCTATGAGCTCATACCGCCCATGACTGCCACACGAGTCGCCGCAGCCTCGCCCTTGGCCCGTTCCATGGGTTATATCGCGCTCACTAAGCCGGACGTGTCCTTCCTGGTGGTCATCACCACCCTGGCGGGCTATGCACTGGGCTCCGCCGGGCCGCTCGACTGGCCGCGCATGGCGCATACTGTTTTGGCCACGACTCTGGTGGCCGCAGGCACCTCCGCGCTCAATAACTATTTCGAGCGCGACTCGGACGCCCGCATGCGACGGACGGCCTCGCGACCGCTTCCCAGTGGTGTGCTGGCGCCTGCGGAAGCGCTATGGTTCGGCTCGGCGTTGGTGGTGGTCGGCATCGTGGACCTGCTGCTGTCCACCAATCCGCTGGCGGCGCTGCTGGCGGTGGCCACCTCGGCCACCTATTTGGGCATATACACGCCCCTGAAAATGCGCACCACCCTGGCCACGGCGGTGGGAGCGATTCCAGGCGCCGTGCCTCCCCTGATCGGCTGGGCTGCAGCTCGCGGCTCACTCGAAGCGGGCGCCTGGGTTCTGTTCGCCATCCTGTTCCTGTGGCAATTCCCGCATTTCCATGCGATCGCCTGGATGTACCGCGAAGACTACGCACGCGCGGGAATCCGCATGCTTCCGGTAGTGGACCCGGACGGCCGCGCCACGTTTTCGCAAATTCTGCTGACCGCAGCCGCCCTAATCCCAATCAGCCTGCTGGCTTCCGTCGTCGGCTTGGCAGGCGTGCGCTATTTCTTCGGAGCGCTGGTGCTGGGCCTGCTGCTGGTCGAGGTCTGCGTCTGGGCCGCGGCCAGCAAGACCAACGTGCGCGCCAAATGGCTTATGCACGCCACCGTGATTCACTTGCCCCTGCTGCTCGGGTTGATGATACTGGACCGGTTTTGGTGGTCCCCATGACGGAACTATCAGGAGGTCAGGCAAACCTAATCATGAGCCAACGCGAAGACCTGGGCTTGGCGGCCATCTGCCTCGCTGTGATTCTATTCTCAATCGCCGGCATCGTGGCCGCGTTCGTCACCGGATTGCTTCCCGGTTTGGACGGCCTTCTGTTGGTCCTGGTGTGCCTCATGATGGGCGCCATATTTATCTCCCCCCTGCTGGCGCTGGCGAAACAAAATGGATGGCTGCCCTCACTTGGTAGGAAAAAGAAGGTCTCCCCCACCGCTGATTCTGGAACGAAGGATTCCGGAGAAGGGAAGTAGGCTCTCGCCTGCGCCCCCGTTGTGCCCTTTGCACCGGCTCTGAACGCTGCCCTGAACGCCTCGTCCGCTGCATTCCTCACAGCGGGATATTTCTTTATTCGTAGGCGACGCATCCAGGCGCACAAGACTTGCATGCTGCTGGCCTGCGCCTGTTCCACGGCCTTCCTGGTTTCCTACGTTATCTATCATTTGCAGGTGGGTTCGGTTCGATTTCAGGGGCAGGGCTGGATTCGTCCCGTCTACTTCACCCTGCTGGGCACCCACACGGTGCTGGCCGTCACCATCGTGCCTCTGGCGGTGGTCACGCTGGCGCGAGCGCTGGCCGGAAACTTTGAGCGCCACCGCCGCATCGCGCGCTGGACGCTGCCAGTATGGCTCTATGTCTCCGCTACCGGCGTGCTCGTCTATTTTCTCCTGTATCATTTCTACGCAGCCCCGGGCGCGTGATGGCTACCCCGGCCCAATCCGTATCCGGCGACACTCCGCCACCGAAGCCCGCCATGAAGCGGCGCTGGATGCTGGCGATTCTGGCGTTGACATTTCTTTTCGTCCTGATGCCATTCCTATTTTGGCAGGGCACCTGGTTTGGCAAACCGCTTAGCATTGCGCAACTGCAACAGGCTCTCGCAGACAATGAGCATCCCCGCGAAATCCAGCACGCCCTCTCGCAGATCGCCGACCGCATCCTGTCTCCAGACGAACAGACACGTCTTTCTGCGCGCCAGTTCTATCCCGCGGTGTTGCGCATTGCCGAGACTGGCACGCCCGAGTTGCGGCTGACCGCCGCCTGGGTGATGGGGCAGGACAACACCGTCGCGGAATTCCATCAACAACTGCTGCGGCTCCTGCGCGACGCCAGTCCCATGGTTCGCCGGAACGCCGCCCTTGGACTGGTGCGCTTCGGCGATCACTCCGGTCGCGACGAAATTTGCGCGCTCCTCGCTCCCTACTCGATGACGGCTCCGTTTCCAGGTATTCTGGTCACCCGCTTGAGGCCCGACGATGCCGTCAACCCAGGCACGCTTCTCGGGCGCATCCAAGCGGGCGGTGCCGGTGGGGAAGAGAAGGAGTTTCGCTCCGAAGTGCCGGGCACGGTCAATCGCTGGCTGGTTCCGGACGGCAGCACCGTCAGCGCGGGCCAGCCGATTGTCTTGATTGATCCGAGTCCCACGGAAGTTTGGGAGGCGCTGCGCGCTTTGTACCTGATTGGCGAGCCGCAGGACCTGCCCGCCGTGGAACAGTTCCTGCGCGGAGGAGACGCGGTGCCGCTCAACGTCCGCCAGCAGGCCGAAGTCACCGCCCGCGCCATCCGCTCGCGCCAGTAGGGTTCTACAGTGATGCGGTGATGGGAGATGATTCAACCAATCGTCAAAAGGGAACGGGCTCAGGAGTAATCGTTAGGCCGTGCCCGCGGTCGCGTCGACGTTAGCGATAATTGAATCTTATCTTGAATACGGGAGCCTGGTTCAGGAGGGAAGTGCTCCGTGTCGTCCGCTACCTGACCGGACCCAGAAAGCGATCCAGCCAGTCCAGCGTCTCCCGCAGCAACTCCGGTGAACGGGGGCTCGGGACGTGCGTGTATTCGGCGAGCACGACGTGCCGCTTGTCCTTTTCCGGCGCGCCCAGCAGACGGAACAGCGGCTGTTGCGAGGCCTCGGGCGGAAACGTGTAGTCGTACCGCCCATTAAGCATCAGCGTAGGGACCTTCAACCGCGGCGCAAAATTGAGCGTGTCCACTTCGGGCGGGACGGGCCAGCAGCACAGGCCAGCCGGTGAGCCCAGCCCGCCGCCGATGATGATGACTGCCTTCACGCGCGGCGTGTAGGCGCTCAGGCGAAGAGCCGGACCGGAACCGAGACTAACGCCCAAATAGGCGAGCCGGTGACTGTCAATATCAGTACGGCTTTCGAGGTAGTCCATCGAACGCTCCACTTCGATGGACCAGTGGATAAGTCGGTCACGATTTTGAATCAGCGTCCGAGGAGGCGCCGACGGCGCACGGCGCCGTTCGTAGGTGTCCTCGTATATGGGATACAGCACCGCCCGGCCACTCTTGATCAGATATTCTAGAAATGCGAGCGATAGCCCTTCGCCAACGCTGCTGGGCGCTACCTGTGCGCTTGAGGACGGGAAGTACAACAGGGTCTGATACGGCGGGACGGCGTTCTTCGGTAGGAATAGCTTTGCAGGCAAACGCTGCCCGCCATAACCCGCGTCATAGGAAATATCGAGCCGGCGCCAGTCGGGCGAGCTATCGTCCGTGGACTCCACTGAAGCCTTCAGGTCCGACGCGTCGTACGCGTACAGCGTCTGAAAACCGCGAAACTCTGCGTCGGAAACGGGTTTCTCGCGGCTGAAATCGCGGAAGTTTCTTTCCTTGGCGCTGAAGACGGCTTCGTTCACCGGGTCGATGTACCGGACACAGCGAAAGCCGTTCGCGAGTGAACGGTCGAAGGGCGACTGCGCGTCTGGGGCCGTATACTGGTAGACTGCGCTCTGCCACGAGGCCCCGAGGATGTATCGCTGGCCCCCGGTCCCGGTCGCGTTCCAGACCCATTCCTTGACGTTGCCGGCCAGGTCAAAGGCCCCAGATCGGCCGATCCCCTGGAACTTCCCTACGGGCGCGAGAGCACTGCTTTGCATATTGCTGAGCCTGGTGACGTCTGGGCTATAGACGGGATTCGCGGCCAGATACCAATGCGCAATTGACGGCAGGCTCTTACCGGCGAACTCGGCGTAAGCGACAGCTTCGTACCAGCTCACGCCGGCGACAGGGTAATCGTCCTGCTGTTCGGGGTAGCGCCCCGCAACCCATGTCGCAGGCCCCGGCCTCCCCGTGCTGTCACGAAACTCCTCCATGGCGGCCTCCCACGATAAGGTCCGCCCATCCCTAACGAACGGCTGTTTCCAAAACTCCTTGCGGCGATAGCCACCTTCATCCACGAACTCCTGAAACTGCCGGTTGGTGACCTCAAAACGGTCCATGAAAAAGTCGGAGATCGGATATGGACCCACCGGTACCGCACTGATCGCGCCCAGCGAACCACCGAAGACCTTCACCATCCCTGCCGGCCATGATCCCGCCGCATCCAGTCGGATATTCTGATCGGCAAGGCCTAGAGGCTTCAAACCTTCAATGATTTCATACCCCGGCTTGGAAATACGCTGGCGCGCGGCACCATAGGGTAAGGTGACGTTGTGCAGGGGTGTCTGGCCGAGGGATGTCCATGGGGCATCGGGTGTGAGATAATCTTTGATCTCGACGACCGCGCCCGATGGTTCGGTTTCCACGTTGCCATCAATTGAGATTTGCTCCCAGAGGCGAGACAGCGTGATGTCATCTGGAATGATGCGCCGCGCCGCGCTCGCCAGGGACATGGCCGCGACATGCCGGTCCGCGGCGGCCAAGCGCTGGATCTCCGCGACGGCCTCGTGCGCCCATCGCACGCGGGCGCTGCGATAATATAGCCAACCCCCTGCCGCCAACACGATGGCCGCTACGGCAGCGGGGATTGTCACTTTCCAACGCCTCGCGACCTTGTCCCGCGCGAAGGGGGTGCTCGTGATCGCCACCCCCGCCGATGCCGGTATCCGGGCCGACTCCGTATCGCGCTTCAGGCGCTGCAAATCGGTGCGGATGTCGGCGGCATTCTGGTAGCGGAGCTTGCGGTCCTTCTCTAACGCCTTCTGGATGATTTCTTCCAACTTCGGCGGCAGCTCCGG
>Ga0214473_10000728_pt1 | contig 45247 bp, 44 predicted proteins | sample RVTome_7_FD_203509 | JGI IMG/M metagenome (GOLD analysis project Ga0214473, IMG submission 203509) | Soil microbial communities from uranium-contaminated site in the Upper Colorado River Basin, Wyoming, United States - RVT98D197 | ecosystem: Environmental > Terrestrial > Soil > Contaminated >...
CCCGGCGACAACGTGACCTTCGAGGTGGAGCTTGTGGGCCCGGTTGCGATGGAAGAGGGCCTTCGCTTCGCCATCCGCGAGGGCGGGCGCACGGTCGGCGCCGGCGTAGTCACCGGGATAATGGAATAACGGGGACAAGGCTATGAGGATAATACTTCTCCTTCAGTGCACGGAATGCAAGAACCGGAATTACTCGACTATGAAAAACAAGAAAAACACGCCCGATAAACTTGAGATGCAGAAATACTGCAGGCATTGCAGAAAGCATACTGCGCACAAGGAGACAAAAGCATAAATTTTTCGTGCAGGGGCATAAAGTTCAAGCAAAGGCCAGTAGCTCTAATTGGCAGAGCATCGGACTCCAAATCCGAGGGCTGGGGGTTCGAATCCCTCCTGGCCTGCCATTTTTTTATTAGAAAGGAGTCCGGAGGGCCCCTGGCTTCGGGAGAGAACAGGGCACTGTCCGGCGGAGGCACTAATGTTCGACAGGATTAAGCAGTTTTTCCGTGAAGTGAAAGTGGAATTGAAGAAGGTGGTATTCCCTTCACGGGAGGAGCTTGTAGGCTCTACCTGGGTGGTTATCATCTCGGTCATTGTAGTCTCCGTCTTTCTGGGGATAATGGATATCGGCCTTACGAAATTAATGTCCGCCCTTCTGAGGTAAAAGTGGCAAAAAAGTGGTATGTGGTGCATACATATTCGGGTTTTGAGGAGAAGGTGAAAGCTTCCCTTGAGGAGAAGGTAAAGCGACTGGGCCTTGAGGAGAAGATCGGCCGCGTCATGATACCCACGGAGAAAGTGATCCAGTTGAAGGGCGGCAAAAAGAAGGAGACCGAGCGGAAGTTCTACCCGGGCTATATCCTTGTCGAGATGGAGCTGGACGACGAGTCCTGGCACATTATAAAGAGCATCCCGAGGGTAACGAGCTTCGTCGGGGGCACAAAGCCCGTCCCCGTGGACGAAGAGGAAGTGGACATAATAATCCAGCAGCTCGAAAAAGGCGTCGCCCCGCAGGTCAAGATGCAGTTCGAGCAGGGGGACGTGGTGCGCATCATAGACGGCCCGTTCACGAATTTCAACGGCTATGTGGAAGAGGTCGATATGGACCACGGGAGGCTCCGGGTGATGGTGAGCATATTCGGCAGGCAGACGCCCGTGGAACTTAATTTTTTCCAGGTTGAAAAGAGCTGATGTCCTGTTCCCATAAGCAAATATATTTTTGTCATTCCCGCAAGCGGAGCGCGTCGGGAATCCTTCTTGAAGAAAGGTTCCGGACAAGCCGGAATGACAGACAATTTATGGGATGCGGGATCGGGAGATATTCGCATTATATATGGAGGTCCTAAATGGCGAAGAAAGAGGTAGTAGCCCAGGTTAAATTGCAGATACCGGCCGGGAAGGCCAACCCCGCGCCCCCTGTGGGGCCGGCCCTGGGCCCGCACGGCGTGAACATAATGGAGTTCTGCAAGGCATTTAACGCGCAGACGGCCCCCCTGGGGGACACGATCATCCCGGTCGTCCTCTCGATCTATAACGACAGGAGCTTCACGTTCTTCCTGAAGACCCCGCCCGCCGCGGAGCTTATAAAGAAGGCGGCCGGAGTGCTCAAGGGCTCCGGCACGCCCAACAAGGACAAGGTTGGCAGGATCACGGCCGAGCAGGTGCGCGAGATAGCGAAAACAAAGCTCCCCGACTTGAACTGCAGCAGCATGGAGAGCGCCGAAGAGATGATAAAAGGCACCGCCCGGAGCATGGGCGTTGAGATAGCGGAGTAAGGGGGCCAATGATGGGCAAGAAATATGTAGAAGCGCAGAAGAAGGTCGAAAAAGACAGGGAATACCCGCTCAAAGAGGCGATGAGCCTCATAAAAGACGCGGCGCCCGCCAAGTTCGACGAGACCGTGGAGCTTGTGGCGAGGCTCGGGGTGGACCCCAAGAAATCGGACCAGATGGTGAGGGGCACGGTCGTAATGCCCCACGGCATGGGAAAACCGGTACGGGTCCTCGTTTTCGCCAAAGGCGAGAAGGAGAGAGAGGCCAGGGAGGCCGGGGCCGATTTTGTCGGGGCCGAAGACTTCGTTGAGAAAATACAGCAGGGCTGGCTCGATTTCGACAAGGCCGTGGCCACGCCGGACATGATGGGGCTCGTCGGCAAGCTTGGGAAAATACTCGGCCCGCGCGGACTTATGCCGAACCCCAAGCTGGGCACCGTCACCTTTGACGTGGGCAAGGCCGTAAAGGAGATAAAAGCCGGAAAGGCCGACTACAAGGTGGACAAGGCCGGCAACGTCCATATGCCTGTCGGGAAGGTATCGTTCAGCCCGGATGCCCTTACGGAAAACGCCATGGCCGCTATAGACTCGCTTGTCAAGGCCAAGCCCGCGACCTCCAAAGGGAAATATTTAAAGAAGCTTTGCGTAAGCTCCACGATGGGTCCCGGCGTAAAAGTGGATGTAGGAACGGTAAGCAAACAGTAGTTTGTCAATGAGCGGGCTTTTGGCCCGGTTTATTTATCAGTCAGAGACAGCAGGCGGGGAGGATGCCCCTTAATTGCCGGACTGACCCGACGCAATGAAAAGGCGGCCTGCCGAGACACGGATTTCCCGGTTTGTCTCTGGGAAAGGAGGATAAGCTGAACAGGAAGGAAAAGGAAGAGGTCATTTCCCGTCTGAAACAGGACTTCAGCCGTTCGAAAGCCGCCGTCATCACCCATTACAAAGGGATGACGGTATCCGAGCTGAGCGAGCTGAGGACCGCTCTCAGGGAGTTGGGGATAGAGTACAAGGTGGTGAAAAACACCCTGGCCCGGATCGCCTCCGACGGCACGCCCGTCGGTGTGGCCAGAGAGCGTTTCAGCGGCCCTGTGGGGGTTGCCCTGGGTTATGATGACCCCGTAAAAGTCGCGCAGGGAATAGTAAAGTTCGCGGGCAAGAACGACAAGCTCGTCCCTATGGCCGCCGTGGTCGAAGGGCAGCTCGTAGAGGCCGGCGAACTCAAGGCCATAGCCGCCCTTCCCCCGAGAGACGTGCTCTTGGGGATAATGGCGGGCACCATGAGCGCGCCCCTTTCGAAGATGGCGGCCGCTTTGCAGGCCGCGCTGGGGAGTTTCGGCTATGCGCTTAAGGCCCTCGAAGGCAAAAAACAGGCCGCGGCCTGAAAGAGAAAAGATGTTTCATAAAGGAGGATTTTAGAGAAATGGCGATCACGAAAGACGAAGTTTTTGAGTACATAGACAATATGACCGTCCTCGAGATGAGCAAGTTCATAAAGGAGTTCGAAGAGAGGTACGGCGTTACGGCGGCGGCCCCGGTCGCAATGGCGGCAGCCCCGGGGGCGGCGGCAGCCGCGGCCCCCGCAGCCGAGGAGAAGACCGCGTTTGACGTAGTACTCTCCGCCGTAGGCGAGAAGAAGATACAGGTCATAAAGGTCGTAAGAGAGCTTACCGGACTGGGCCTCAAGGAGGCAAAAGAGCTTGTGGACACCGCGCCCAAGGCCGTAAAGGCCGGAGTGCCAAAGGAAGAGGCCGACAGCATAAAGGCCAAGCTCGAAGAGCAGGGTGCAACAGTAGAAGTTAAATAAGACCGGACGTCCGGTCCCAACAGTTGCAATTGAGGGGGGAGGCCCTCCTCCCCTCTGAATTAACATAGATAAAATTTAAATATAAAAACATAAAACAAAGAGGCACATAAAGGAGAAGCATGGCAAGGGTTTTAAGAGAAAGAGCCAATTTCGGGAAAGTACCGCCCCTCATTCAGGTCCCCTATCTGATCGAGACACAGGTGGCCTCATATAATGAGTTCCTTCAGAAGGACACCCCGGCGGAGGAGAGGAAGGATATAGGACTGCAGTCGGCCTTCAAGAGCGTCTTCCCGATTGTCGATTACAACGAGACGGCCTCGATCCAATACCAGGGCTACTCCATAGGCGAGCCCAAGTTCAACCCGAGAGACTGTCTCCAGAAAGGCGTCACCTATGCCGCGCCCCTTAAGATAAAAGTCAAACTGAACCTGTGGGAGAACGTGGACGGGCAGAAGCGCCTTAGAGAGGCCCGCGAGCAGGAGGTATATATAGGGGAAATACCCCTCATGACGGACACGGGCACCTTCATAGTGAACGGCACGGAGAGGGTCGTCGTGAGCCAGCTCCACCGCTCGCCCGGCGTCTTCTTCAGCCACGATAAAGGGAAAACGCACGCCAGCGGAAGGCTCCTCTATTCGGCGAGGGTAATACCCGCGAGGGGCTCCTGGCTCGATTTCGAGTTCGACACAAAAGACCTCCTCTATGTGCGCATAGACAGGAGAAAGAAGCTCCCGGCCACCATCGTCCTTAAGGCCCTGGGGTACACGAACGAGGACCTTTTAAGGACCTTCTACCCGGTCGAGAAAATACATATGAAAGACGGCAGGGCCGGCCGCGAGATATCGGAAGTGCTCGTCGGCATCAGGTCCCCGGAGAACATACTCGACCCCAAAACGGGCGAGGTGATAGTCAAGGAAGGCGGCAAGATAACGAGGGCCGGCTACAAGAGGCTTGGAATGGTCGGCATCAGGCAGATCCCCGTGCCCAAGAAGGATCTGAAGGACAGGGTGACCCTCAAGGACATCGTGGACCCCGAGACGGGGGAGATCATGGTCGAGAGCAACGAAGTGCTTGCAGAGGAAGCCGTCGAGCGGATAATGAAGCTTGGGATCGACACCCTCGAGCTCCTCTTCATAGACAATATCCACTATCTGCCCTCTCTGAGGGACACCCTCCTTACGGACAAGGTGGCCACCGAGCAGGACGCGCTCATTGAAATTTACAAGAAGCTCAAACCAGGCGAACCGCCTACCTTAAGGGACGCCCGGGAGCTCTTTAACGGGCTTTTCTTCGACCCCAAGCGCTATGACCTTTCCCCCGTGGGAAGGCTCAAGATAAACAAGCGGCTTGGCATTGCCGTGGGCCTTGAGACAAAGGTCCTTACCGATAAGGACATAATAGAAATAGTGAGATACCTGCTCCTCCTCCGGGCCGGAAAAGGCGAGGTGGACGACATAGACCACTTGGGCAACCGCCGCATCCGGGCCGTGGGAGAGCTCATAGAAAACCAGTTCCGCATAGGGCTCGTGAGGATGGAAAAAGCGGTCAGGGAGAAGATGACCCTTACGGACCTGGAGGAGGCGACCCCTCACGACCTGATAAACGCGAAACCGGTCATAGCGGCCGTGAAGGAGTTCTTTGGCTCAAGCCAGCTCTCCCAGTTCATGGACCAGACAAATCCGCTCTCCGAGATCACGCATAAGCGGAGGCTCTCGGCCCTGGGCCCCGGCGGCCTTACACGCGAGAGGGCGGGCTTTGAGGTGAGGGACGTCCACCCCACGCACTATGCCCGCATATGCCCGGTCGAGACGCCTGAGGGCTCCAACATCGGGCTTATCACCTCCCTTGCCTCATACGCCCGGGTGAACGAATACGGGTTCATAGAATCCCCGTACAGAAAGGTGCACAACGGGACCGTTACGGAGGTGATAGAGTTCCTTTCCGCGGTCGAAGGGGAGAAGTTCGTCATCGCCGAGGCCACGACGCCGATCGATAAGAAAGGGAAGATAATCGACGAGACCGTTTTTGCCCGCCAGGGGGCGGACTTCAAGATAGTCACTCCCCACGAGGTCCAATATATGGGGATTTCCCCCAAGCAGATCGTGGGCATCTCGGCAAGCCTCATCCCGTTCCTTGAGAACGATGACGCGAACAGGGCCCTCATGGGCTCCAACATGCAGAGGCAGGCGGTCCCGCTCCTCGAGCCGGAAGCCCCGGTCGTGGGCACCGGTATGGAAGATGTCGTGGCCAAGGACTCGGGCACGGTCGTAATCGCAAAGCGGGCCGGCCATGTGGAGTCGGTCTCCGCGACGAGGCTCGTCGTTAGGGCCGACGACGGCGGGGTCGATATTTACAACCTTATAAAATACCGCCGCTCGAACCAGGCCACCCTGATAAACCAGAGGCCGATAGTGAACATGGGGGACAGGGTCGAGGAAGGAGATATACTCGGCGACGGCTCTTCGAGCGACCTGGGGGAGCTTGCCCTCGGCAAGAACGTCCTTGTGGCCTTTATGCCATGGGGCGGGTTCAACTTCGAGGACGCCATCCTCATCAGCGAAAGGCTTGTGAAGGAGGACGTATATACCTCGATCCATATAGAAGAGTTCACGGTGGAGGCGCGGGACACGAAACTCGGGCCCGAAGAGATAACGAGGGACATCCCCAACGTGGGCGAAGAGGCATTGAAGGACCTTGACGAGAGCGGGATCATCCGCATCGGGGCCGAGGTCAACCCCGGAGACATCCTCGTGGGGAAGGTCACTCCCAAGGGGGAAACACAGCTCACGGCCGAGGAAAAACTCCTGCGGGCCATCTTCGGTGAGAAGGCGGAGGAGGTCAAGGAGAGCTGCCTCTACGTGCCGCCCGGAATCGAGGGGACCGTGCTCGACGTGATGATCCTTTCCAGAAAGGGAATCCAGAAGGACGAGCGCGCAAAGAGCATAGAGGAGAACGATATCCTCAGGCTCCAGCGCGACCTGGAAGACGAGATCCGGATCGTTAAAGAGGAAAAGCACAGGAAGGTCCGCGAGTTCCTCATTAACCAGAAGCCTACGGAGGACTTCAAGGACCTGAAGGCCAAAGAGGTCGTCGCCGTTAAGGGCAAGAAGCTCACGGACAAGCAGTTAGCCAGGATAAAGGACGAATACCTGCTCAAGATAAAAATAGACGACCCGTACGTGAGGGAGCAGATAACCCAGATAAATGCCGAGTCGAACCAGTACACGAAGTCCCTTGAGAAGCTCTATGACGAGAGGATAGACAGGGTGAAAAGGGGCGACGAGCTTCCTCCCGGGGTGAACAAGATAGTGAAGGCCTATGTCGCCATGAAAAGGAAGATACAGGTGGGCGACAAGATGGCGGGCCGCCACGGCAATAAAGGCGTTGTGGCCGTGGTCCTCCCGGAAGAGGACCTGCCCTATCTGGAGGACGGCACGCCGGTGGATATAGTGCTGAACCCCCTCGGCGTCCCCTCGAGGATGAACGTGGGGCAGATACTTGAGACGAACCTGGGATGGGCCGCAAAGGTTTTGGGCATACACGTGGCCACCCCCGTGTTCGAAGGGGCAAAGGAGAACGAGATACGCGACCTCCTTAAGAAAGCGAAACTGCCGCAGAGCGGGCAGGCCCTTCTTTGCGACGGCAGGACCGGCGAGCCTTTCGAAAGGCCCGTCACTGTCGGCGAGATGTACATGATGAAGCTCCACCACCTGGTGGACGACAAGATGCACGCGCGCTCCATCGGGCCATATTCGCTCGTCACCCAGCAGCCTTTGGGCGGAAAGGCCCAGTTCGGGGGCCAGAGGCTCGGAGAGATGGAGGTCTGGGCGCTCGAGGCCTATGGCGCGGCAAATACGCTCCAGGAGTTCCTGACCGTAAAGAGCGACGACATCACGGGCAGGGCCCGCATGTACGAGGCCATCGTAAAAGGAGACGCGACTCTGGAACCGGGTATCCCGGAGTCATTCCACGTATTAATAAAGGAACTCCAGGCCCTGGGGCTCGACGTTGAGCTGCTGGAGAAAAAATTCAAGGGGGAGTAAAAGCAGATGGAAGAAATTTACACCCTGTTTCAGAAACCTAAAAACCCGACCGACTTTGACGCGATAAAGATAAGGCTCGCTTCGCCCGAGAAGATCCGGGAATGGTCGCACGGTGAGGTCAAGAAACCGGAAACGATAAATTACCGCACATTCAAGCCCGAAAGGGACGGCCTTTTCTGCACGCGCATATTCGGCCCCGTCAAAGACTGGGAATGCCTCTGCGGGAAGTACAAGAGGATGAAGCACCGCGGTGTGGTCTGCGACAAGTGCGGCACCGAGGTCATCCAGTCCAAGGTCCGGCGCGAGAGGATGGGCCATATAGAGCTTGCCGCCCCGGCGGCGCATATATGGTTCCTCAAGGGAGTGCCGAGCAGGATAGGAACGCTCCTCGACATGACGATGCGCCAGCTCGAGAGGGTGCTCTATTTCGAGGGCTATGTGGTCACAGACCCGGGAGATACCCCTCTTAAGGAGAAAGAGATCCTTTCCGAGGAGGAGTACAAGAAGTCCATTGCCGAATACGGGGACAGGCTCAAGGCCGGGATCGGGGCCGAGGCCATAAAAGAGCTCTTGAAGAAAGTGAGCCTTGATGCACTCGCCAATGATCTCAAGGCCCTGATAAGAGAGGCCCAGTCGATCGGGATAAAGAAAAAGCTTACAAAACGGTTGAGGCTTGTAGAGGCCTTCCGGCACTCGGGGAACGACCCGGAATGGATGATAATGGACGTGGTCCCCGTCCTACCTCCCGACTTGAGGCCCCTTGTGCCTCTCGAGGGCGGAAGGTTCGCCACAAGCGACCTTAACGACCTCTACCGCAGGGTGATAAACAGGAACAACAGGCTCAAGCGCCTGATGGAGCTCAAGGCCCCTTCCGTTATCATCAGGAACGAAAAGAGGATGCTCCAGGAGTCCGTGGACGCCCTCTTCGACAACGGCAGGCGCTCGAGGGTGCTGAAGGCCGCCACAAAGAGGCCGTTAAAGTCCTTGAGCGATATGATAAAAGGCAAGCAGGGGCGCTTCAGGCAGAACCTGCTTGGAAAGAGAGTTGATTACTCGGGCAGGTCCGTTATCGTGGTCGGCCCCGAGCTTAAGCTCCACCAGTGCGGCCTTCCCAAGAGGATGGCATTGGAGCTTTTCAAGCCCTTCATATTCAATAAGCTCGAGGACAAGGGGTTCGCGACGACCATAAAGCAGGCCAAGAAGCTCGTTGAGAAGGAGAGGCCGGAGGTCTGGGACGCCCTCGAAGAGGTCATAACGGAACACCCCGTGCTCCTGAACCGCGCGCCAACCCTTCACAGGCTCGGCATCCAGGCATTCGACCCCGTGCTTGTCGAAGGAAAAGCCATAAAGCTCCACCCGCTCGTCTGCACGGCCTTCAACGCGGACTTTGACGGGGACCAGATGGCCGTCCATGTGCCTCTTTCTATAGAGGCGCAGGTGGAGGCCCGCGTCCTCATGATGAGCATCAATAACCTCCTTTCGCCGGCAAACGGGAGGCCGATAGTGACCCCCACTCAGGACATGGTCCTCGGGATTTACTACTTGACCAAGGAAAGGTCCGGCGGGAGGGGCGCCGGCGGTTATTTCAGCGATGTGGAGGACCTCCGCTCGGCCTATGACGCGGGAATCCTGGACATCCATTCGAAGATAAAGGTGCGCCTCGACGGCAAGCTCGTGGAGACGACCTGCGGGAGGATAATCTTCAGCGAGATACTGCCCGAAGGGGTAGAGTTTTCCATGGCGAACAAGGACCTTACAAAGAAAGAGCTTGGAAAGCTCATAGATTTTATCTACAAAAGGATCGGGAAGCGCGAGACGGTCGTATTCCTCGATAACCTTGAGAAACTCGGGTTCGAGACGGCCACGCGCTCGGGCATGTCCATCTGCATATCCGACATGCACGTGCCCTCCACCAAGCCCGCCCTCATCCATGAGGCTGAACAGGAGGTCCTGGAGATACAGAAGCAGTACGCGGACGGCCTTATCACCCAGGGCGAACGCTACAACAAGGTCATCGATATCTGGGCCAACGTGACCGAAAAAGTGGCCGAGGAGATGATGAAGGAGCTGGGGGCCGAGGAAGACGGAAAGGTACTCTCCGAGGAGGAGTTGAAGGAGAGGCGGGCGTTTAACAGCGTCTTCATGATGGCCGATTCGGGCGCAAGGGGCTCCACGGCGCAGATAAGGCAGCTTGCCGGCATGAGGGGACTCATGGCCAAGCCCTCGGGCGAGATCATCGAGACCCCCATCACGGCCAATTTCAGGGAAGGCCTGACCCCCTTGCAGTACTTCATCTCAACGCACGGCGCGCGCAAGGGTCTCGCGGATACGGCTTTGAAAACGGCCAATTCGGGCTATCTCACAAGGAGGCTCGTGGACGTGGCCCAGGACGTGATCATCTCCGAAGAGGACTGCAAGACCACGGACGGCATTCTCATCACCGCCCTTATCGAGGGCGGCGAGATAATCCAGGGCTTCGACGAGAGGATATTGGGGCGCTATGCCTCCGAGGACATAAAGGACCCGATCACAAAAGAAACCATCGTGAAAAAGAACGATGAGATCAATGAGGAGAACGTCCAGAAAGTCCTCGAAGCGGGCATCGACAGGCTCAAGATACGCTCCGTTCTCACATGCCAGAGCCGGGTGGGCGTTTGCGGCAGGTGTTACGGCCGGGACCTCGCCAAGAGCGACTTTGTAGAGATCGGAGAGGCCATCGGCATAATCGCCGCCCAGTCAATCGGCGAGCCGGGCACTCAGCTTACGATGAGGACCTTCCATATCGGCGGCGCGGCCTCCAAGGTGGTCGAGCAGACGGCGCTTGAGGCCAAGAACTCCGGGACGATGAAGTTCATCAACCTGAACACGGTCCGGAACCGCGAGGGCATGCTCGTCGTGATGAACCGGAACGGCTCGATAGCCGTCGTGGACTCGAAGGGGCGCGAGAAAGAAAAGTACACGCTCGTTTACGGGGCCAAGCTCCTCTTGAAGAACGGCGAGAAGGTCGAGGCCGGACAGCGCCTTGTCGAATGGGACCCCTACTCGATCCCGATAATCACGGAGACCGGGGGGCGCGTGGCCTTCGGCGATATCGTCGAGGGCGTTACGGTGAAGGAGGAGCTGGACGAGGTCACGGGCCTTTCGCGCAAGGTCATTATCGAGTACCCGGCCAACATGAGGCCGAGGATTTCCATAAAGGACCCGGCCGGAAGGACAATTAAAATAAAAGACACCGGCAACCTGGCGAGGTATCTCCTCCCTGCCGGCGCCAATATATTCGTCGAGAGAAACGACGAGGTCTATCCCGGCGACATACTCGCGAAGATCCCGAGGGAGACGACAAAGACAAAGGACATCACGGGCGGTCTGCCGAGGGTTGCCGAGCTCTTCGAGGCCCGCAAGCCCAAGGAACAGGCCATCGTGAGCGAAATTGACGGCACAGTGGAGTTCAAGGGCGCCCACAAGGGCATGAGGATAGTCCACGTTCGGGGCAGCACCGAGTCGAGGGAATACCTGATACCGCGCGGCAAGCACGTGAGCGTGCATGAGGGCGACTGGGTGCGCGCGGGCGAGCCCCTGATGGACGGCTCGGTGAACCCGCACAGCATCCTGGATATTCTCGGCCCCAAGGAGCTCCAGCGCTATCTCGTCGACGAGGTCCAGAAGGTGTACCGGCTCCAGGGTGTCTCGATCAACGACAAGCACATCGAGGTCATCGTCAAGCAGATGATGAGAAAGATCAGGATTGAGGACCCGGGCGATACGGAATTCCTCGTGGGCGACCAGATCGAAAGGCAGCAGTTCATAGAGACCAACGAGGAGGTCAAGAAGGGCGGCGGAAGGCCCGCCCAGGGCAAGCCCATGCTGCTGGGCATCACGAAGGCCTCGCTCACGACCGAGAGCTTCGTCTCGGCCGCCTCGTTCCAGGAGACGACAAGGGTGCTCACCGAGGCCGCGATACGCGGGCAGGTGGACGAGCTCCACGGCTTGAAGGAGAACGTCATAATGGGAAGGATGATCCCGGCGGGCACGGGGATGCTCCGCTACAGGAACACCTTTGTGAAAAGGGAGCTGACGCCGCTCCTTCTGGAAGAGGAAGAGGAGAGGGAGGCCGAGGAGTCGCCCGCTCTCGAGTAAGATTCATAGCCGACGCGATGCTGGGCCGCCTTGCCAGGTGGCTCCGCATCGCGGGCTTTGACGTCCTCTATGAACCCCATATAGAGGACGGGGAACTCCTGCGCGCCGCAATTAAAGAGGGGCGCACCGTCCTCACCAGAGATACCCGGTTCGTTAAAAGGGAAGCCGCCCGCGGGCGGTCTTTTCTTGTTGAATCCGAAAACCCCCTTCGGCAGGTAAAGGAAGTGCTCTCGCGTCTTTCCCTTAAACCGGGAAAGACGGGCAGGTGCCCCGCCTGCAACGGAATCCTTGTAAGGGTAAGGAAAAAGGAAAAGTACAAGGATTCTCTCCCTGAACACGTTTATCTTACAAGCAATGCCTTTTATCGGTGCGGGGCGTGCGGCCGCCTCTACTGGGAGGGCTCCCAGTACGAACGACAGAAGAAAATCCTGAATGATATAATAAACAGGGAAGATTAAAAAGCATGCATCTTAAGCGGCGAATCCTCATAGCGGCAAGCCTCATTTTCCTGATCATTTCCATCGGCGTGACGGGTTACAACCTTATCGAGGGCTGGAATCTCCTCGACTCTCTTTACATGACCGTGACGACAATAACCACCGTGGGTTACAGGGAGGTGCATCCCTTGAGCCCGGCGGGCAGGGTATTTACGATTTTTCTCATACTTACAGGACTCGGCATGGTTTTTTATATACTGAATATGGGCGCAAGGATACTTATAGAGGGAGAACTCAAGGAACTCTTCGGGAGGAGGAAATTGGAAAGAAGGATAAAAAGCCTTAAAGGGCATTACATAGTGTGCGGGTTCGGCAGGATGGGAAAGATAATATCCCGGGAATTCAGGGCCAAGGGGGTCGATTTCATCGTAGTAGAAAAGGACCCCATCTCGGCGGGCCTTGTCGAGAAGGATATTCTTTTTGTCGAAGGCGACGCCACAAGGGACGAAATACTGAAGGAGGCGGGCATTGAGAGCGCCACGGGCCTCATCTCGGTCCTCCCCACGGACGCCGAGAACCTCTATACGGTGCTCACCGCCAAGGGGCTTAACCCGAACCTCCGGATTGTGGCTCGGGCCGGCGAGGAGGGCTCCGAGCAGAAGCTCCTCCGTGCGGGTGCGGACAAGGTCGTCTCGCCTTACTACATCGGGGGCCTGCGGATAGCGCACACCCTTTTAAAGCCCGCGGTCTGCGACTTCGTCGAGTTCGCGACAAAGGCCGGAAACATAGAGCTCCAGATGGAAGAGGTTACAGTGCAGGAGGGCTCCAGGCTGGACCGGCAAACGCTGGATGAGGCCGGCATAGGGAGAGACCTGGGGGTAATAATAGTATCGATAATCAGGCCCGGTGAGGAGATGATGTTCAACCCGACCTCGAAGACCGTGGTCAAGGCGGGAGACGTATTGATAGCCCTCGGGGATGTGAAGAAACTGGCCGTCCTGGAAGGGATGGCGCGGAGAGCCGCTTGAAGCAGAACCTCCTCCTGATTATAATCGCGCTTTTTGTCGTCTCGCTTATCATTACGCTGAATATCTTCCTGCAGGAGAACTATAAATCTGAAATAGCCGAGCAGTTCAATAAACAACAGCTCCTTCTCACGGATACGGTCTCAAAGAATATAAAAGACACGCTGGACCACCTGGGAGACGAGATAGTCTCCCTGGGGAAGGTCTTGGGCGCGAGGGGGATCGAGGACCCGGGGCTCAAGGATTTCGTGGACTCGTCCTTGAACGAGGTCACCAAAGATTTGAGGATAAACCTCTATGTCCTCGATGCCGGGGGAAGGGTGCTTTACCCGGAGCAGGGGGACCCTTCCCGGATTGACCGGGAGCTTGCCCTTCTTACAAAAGACCTGGCCGCGCGCCCCTCGTACATTACGAGACAGCTTATAGAGGCGAAAGTGATAAAGTTCTATGCCCCCATTGTCTCGCGCGGCAAGTGGGTGGGGGCCGTGGGGCTCGACCTTCATCTGGACTCCATAAACGAGAAGTTCCTCGCCCCGATAAGGTCGGGCAAGAAGGGATATGCCTGGATGATGGCCGAGGACGGCACGCTCCTCTTTCACCCGACCCAGCCCGGCATGGTCGGCAAGAACTTAAACCGCATAAGCTCCGAGTGCTACAGGTGCCACAAGTCCTTCGAGACGGAGCTCTGGATCCTCCAGAGCGGGGAGACGGGCGCCAGGTCCTATATGGCCCCGCTGGGAGAAGACAAGCTCATCGCTTTTTCCAAGGTGGACATCTTCGGGAAAAAATGGATAATCTGTGTTTCCGTGCCGTACTCCGAGGTCACGATGAGCATAAGGAAGAGCCAGAAGCTCCATTCCATACTCCTGCTGACCATATTCGGGGCCACGGTGAGCGGCGCGGCCTTGCTTATATTCCTGAACAGGAAGAGGCTCCTCGCGGAGGAGAAGGCCAAGCACGAGCAGCAGCTTGAGCGCTACGCCGCCGTCCTCGAGCAGACGGTCGAGGACAGGACGAGGGAGCTTTTTTCGGAAAAGGAAAAGCTCAACAGCATTGTTAACGCCATAGGCGGCGGCCTTATCCTCATGGAGCCCAAGGGCCTGATACTCTGGGCCAACAAGCAGTTCAACGTCATGGCCGGCATGAACGCCGTGGGCAAGGACTGTTCGGAGATATGTCCTGACTGCACCATCCTCACCTCCCAGAACACGGATACCATCGAAACGATAGTCCTCGAGGGCCTCTTCGGCGAGAAAGGCAGGTATTTCCAGGTCACAAGCGCCCCCGTCAAGCTCGCCGACGGCTCCACCGGGTTCATAAGGCTCGTGCAGGACATTACCGAGATGAAGCGCATGGAGGAGCAGATGCTCCATTCGGAAAAGCTGGCCTCGATGGGGAGGCTCACGGCGGGCATCGCGCACGAGATAGGGAACCCCCTTACGGCCGTCTTCTCATTCCTCCAGATACTCCGGGACATGGAATCCGAGGAATTCAAGAAGGAGAGCCTCGATACGATCATGTTCCACATGAAGAGGATAGCCGATACGGTACGCCAGCTTTCAAGCCTCTCCAAGGCGCCCCTTCAGGAGCTTAAACCTGTTAAGATAAATTCCGTCTTGAAAAACGCGCTCGACCTCATGAAGTACGACAAGAGGGCGCACGGGATCACCGTGGCCGATGACCTTGAGGAGCTGCCGGAGATAATCTCGGACGAAAACCAGGCCTCCCAGGTATTCATAAACCTTATCCTGAACGCCGTGGACGCCATGCCCGACGGCGGCAGGCTCACCGTCCGGAGTTGGGCCGCAAACGAGAACATAGTGGTAGAGGTCCAGGACACCGGGGTCGGCATCGCCAAGGAAAACCTCCAGAGGATATTCGACCCCTTCTTCACCACGAAAGAGAAAGGGACCGGCCTCGGGCTTTCGGTCACCTACGGACTGATAAAAAGGCTTGGCGGGGATATCCAGGTGGACAGCAAACCGGGCAAGGGGACCAAGTTCACTATCTCCCTGCCCGTTAGGAGAGCTTGATGCTTACGGCAAGGGTGCTTGTGGTGGACGATGAAAAAGACATCTTGAAGGCGCTGGAGTTTTTATTAAAGTCCGAGGGATACGCGGTATCTACGGCCTTGAGCGGTGAAGACGCCCTGGAGATGTATAAAATGGGGAACTTCGATATCGTGCTTACCGACTTGAAGATGCCAGGGATGGACGGGCTCACCCTTCTTGAGGAGATTAGAAAGCTCAGTCCCGAGGCCATGGTGCTTTTCATGAGCGCCTATGCCACGGTGGAATCCGCCGTGGAAGCGATGAAGAGAGGGGCCGCGGATTATATCGTGAAGCCCTTCATAAACGAGGAGGTAAGGCTCACGTTCAGGCGCCTTATCGAGAGCCTCCGCCTGAAGGAGGAGAACCTGGCCTTGAAGCGCGAACTCGCCCAGCACAGGGGCACATGCAAGGACCTGGTCTTTGTCTCGGACGCCATGGCCCGGCTCTTCGATATGCTGGAAAGCGTGATCCCCACAAAAAGCAACGTCCTCCTCACGGGCGAATCCGGGACCGGAAAAGGGGCCATTGCCGAGTACATCCATTGCACCAGCCCGCGAAGGGACCGGGCCTTCATATCGATAAACTGCTCGGCTATTCCCGAGGGCCTCCTTGAGTCGGAGCTCTTCGGATATAAGCGCGGGGCTTTTACCGGGGCCAATGCGGACAAAAAGGGCCTGATAGAGCTTGCGCATGAGGGGACGCTCTTCCTTGACGAGATAGGGGATATGCCCACCCCGCTCCAGGCCAAATTATTGAAGGTCCTGGATTCCGGGGAGGTCCAGCCCCTCGGGGGCACAAAGACCCGGCACGTGGACATAAGGCTTGTCTCGGCGACGAACCAGGACCTCGAGAAAAAGATAAAAGAAGGTTCTTTCAGGGAAGACCTCTATTACAGGCTCTCGGTATTCGAGGTCTGCATCCCTCCCCTCAGGGAGAGGACGGAGGACATCCCGCTCCTTGCGGATTTCTTCATTAAAAAATATTCCGCCTCGAACGAAAAGGCGATAAGAGGCGTTTCGGACGAGGCGCGGGACGCGATAGTCTCCTATAAATGGCCGGGGAACGTGCGCGAACTGAGCAACGTAATTGAGCGGGCTGTAGTGCTCGCCAGAGGCGATGCCATCGGGCTTGCCGAACTCCCGGAGAAGCTCAAGACAAGGGTCGAAAGCGCAAAGGGTTCCTCCCTTAAAGAGGCATTAAACGACGTGGAAAGAAATATGATACTAAAGGCCATCGAGGAGCACAGGCGCAACAAGGAGTCCGCCGCCCAGGCCCTCGGCATCGACCTCGTCACGCTTTACAGGAAGATGAAGAAACTGGGGATAGAGTGAAGTAAATTATAATCTGAAATTTACTGGATGAGCATATAGCTTGCCTTCTTTCCAAAGTCTTATCGGATCATTGAGCTTTGATATTCTGGCGCTTGATTGACCGGCATTCGACACAACATAGATAAAGTACTTATTCCCCTCGCCTCGGTTATAGAGCGTCCGTGCGGATTCCCATTGTTTTCCAGTAATTTCGATTAATTCTTCGTGACTTCCAGTTTTTGTCTTGACCTCTATATACTCTACCTCAGTGCCATTTTCCTTCTTTACAATATCGCAACCTTCGCCGACGTTGCTCTTGATATTGAGCCACACTATCTCGATTTCATTGCCGTTAGGTTCATGCAGTTTGAAACCGAAATCTGTCGCAGTGAGATCATCGCTCATCTGAAGGTATTCCTTCTTTAGCGCATTAAAAATAAGCCTTTCGCCTGTGGCGCCAATTTTCTTTTTGTCGGCGGCACTTAGGCTTTCGGTAACATCCTCATCGTCTTCCTTTTGTGGTTGGCCGTTGTCCCCTTCCGTTTTCTCTTCGCCTTTTCCTGGTTCTAAAGTTTCTGCTTGCCCTTCTAAACCAGATATTATTATCTTAGCAGGAACTGCTTCCTCTATCTTGGCATCAACTTCATCGGGATTGTAGTCTGGCTCCCATTCTTCTTCGATATTATCTTCTTCTTTTTTATCTTTAGTGCCTGACTTCTTTCTGTACTCAGCGGCAAATTTTTTAAGCTCATCAGGTGGAATTCCTTCAATTGCTTTTAAGCGTTCCTGAACCTCCGGTGGTAATTGGTCAAATATCTCGGGCTTAAATTGTAGCTCTTTAATTAATACTTCGATATTAGGGCTTTCCTTTATGTATTCCTTAGCCAGTTCTGAGAAGGTCATCTCTGAGGGTTTGAACGTCTTTCCTTCTTTATTAACGAGCCATCTTGTTTGCCTGAGCGTCTTCACAAAGGTTGAATCGAATGATGCCGTATGTTCTGAATAATAGAGCCACTTATACTCGCCTCTGAAATAATTACGAGCCGTATAGCTATCAAGTTCTTTAATGCCCCTCAGCAATAAGGACCATAAAAGAAACGATTTCTTAGGTGTCATCACATTTAAGAAAATAGGCAATCCCTCATAATCAAAGTCCTTTTGATGGATATCATTGGTACACCTTCCATTGTTACGCAGACGCGCTTTCTCACTATAAGAAAGGTTCCCTTCGACTGGGATACACCTTGGGCTATCTGCCACGCCAATTTCTTGCAAGTACGGGGTCAGTCTTTCTGCTCCGAATCTATTGATGAGATCGCCTGATACAAAATAGATTTCTTCATTATCTGCGAAATACTCCTCAAGCTCATTGCTAAAATATACATCTATGGGCTTACGTACTTTTACTTCCTTTGCGCAATTAATAGAGCATATAAAAGGAGTATCTTTTAACTGCGAAATGTAATCCTTCTTTTTGTTTGAAGAAATGTTTTCGTATACGGTGAGCAGTTTTTCGAAGTCTTCATAATAAATCTCGTTAACTTGTACCTCTCCTGAGTTATATTTAGGAAGAATAAATTCTTTGACTTCGGCAAAGAGGTCGGGGTGAGACAAGCCAAGCTCCTTCAAGAATTTCAGGGCGTTTTCGTTTTCTGTGAGTTTACGTTTAACTGTCTTGAATTCTGACCGTTTTTCCGATGGTAAATATACTTGTGCCTTTCCTTCTTCGTCAAACGGCATAATGTGTTCGCCATTATCTAATCGGATAATCGGCTTTGTTCTTAAAATGCCAGCTTTATAGCCCCTATCCCGCCACAAAGCTTCTTGGTCAAGCAATCGAGCATATAAATCTATCATCCATTCATCCGACTTCGCCTGTAAGAAATCCTTTGTTAGACCTCTTGCAAAGGTTTCAAAATCAACTTCTTTAATACCAAGCTCGTTGATCAAGTAGTCCCTTAGTTCTCTTGTCTTATCGTAGGTAATATTTGTATCCAGCCAATGTGCTTTAGAAAAAAGCTGGCGAATATCGTCATTGCTTAAGAATTCCGTTAGCTCCTTACCGCGCGCCAATAAGGCAGCACTCAATGATGTGTATATCTCATTTTGTGTGGTGGGTAACAGCTCCTCATTTGATAGGAATTTTTCTTTCACTTTGTCATAAAGCGCCGAATAGATGGGTTCCTTTTCCCTGTGCTCAGGATGAATTGGAAGTACGCTCAAGAAGTTAGTATCAAGGTATCCTAATCTTCCAATAACCGACAGACTATCAGCAATTAATCTGCCTGTCTCTTCAATAATTATTTTATTTTGCTCATCATCCAGGGGGATGTTTTCACGGTTTGGCGTAGTTTTATACGGACCTTGAACTATGAAGCTCAAAAAAGTTGCTTTCTCAGTAGGAAAATAAACGACAAGCTTTGAATCAAGCTCTGGCACAACTATTTCTTTACCCTGCTTATCTTTACCTAACTTGTATGCGACTTCAACTTTTAGGGTCTTGGCATCTATCTCTATCTGCTTCTCGATGACGATATATTCATCTGAATCCTTTTCCAATATTACCATTACCCTTTTAGCCTCTTTTAAGTCTTTGGTCTCTTTCATATAATGGCCATGGCCATTTGGCGACGACCATTTGATTTCTTCGATGTTTCTTAAGAATAGTAATGTTCTTGACCCTATATCACCGAGACGTTTAGCAATTTCCTTGAAAGCTCGTTCAGGAAGAACTTCAGCGTGATCAAACGGAAAGATGAATAGAGTTTCACTATCCCGAATAGCCATCCTGCCGATACCCTCGGGAAGAACATAGTTTTTTATACAAAAAGCTTCGGTGCCGGAGTAAACCTTAGGGGTATCAGTATAGGCATAAACTGATTTAAACCCAATTCCGAACTTGCCTATCTGCGTCAGGTCGTCTTTTTTTGTTCCTTCGACCAATCCGCATATCCCATGCACATCGGTATTATTGAATAATCTTCTTCCATTATGGCGGACTTCAAGCCGATCCTCGAAAAGGCGAAAAATTATTTCCTTAGCTTGGGCATCCTCCGCATTTTGAAGGATTTCATAGATAAAATGAGTGTGGTCGCTATATAAGTGTGCGAGAAGTACGGGTCCATATCTGCCGATATCTGTACCATATTTCCTAATATTCTCTTCTGCAATTTTTTTGTAATCAGTGGCCACCAGTTTTATCCTTGCCGTTTTTTATAAAAGCCGATAGCTTTGTCTTTTTTCAATTAATCTTTGTCTTTCAAAATAGAAGAAAGAATAGTTCGTTTTTCAATTTATTAGATTTCTCTTTAGCTACTCAATAGAAAAATGTACAACTTACGAAACCACCCTGTCAAGAAAATGTGTGTAGCAGTCCGAAATGCAAATTTTTGAATCACGCCTGATATAATTAACCATATGTTTAATTAGGAGAGATTGTGACAAGAAAAATGGCCCCGATACATCCGGGAGAAATACTGCTTGAGGAATTTCTTATGCCGCTGGGGATCAGCCAGTACAGGCTGGCCAGGGATATAAGCGTGCCCCCGCGCCGCATCAATGAAATCGTCCAGGGGAAACGGGCGATTACGGCCGATACGGCCCTGAGGCTTGCCCGCTATTTCGGTCTCTCGGAGCGTTTCTGGCTAAACCTTCAGTCCCGGTATGCCCTTGAGATGGAGAAGGACAAATTGGACATGCGGCTCGAAAAGGAAGTAAGGGTATTGACCCTGAAAAGCGCCTGATCTAAAAAAGTCCCGCGAATTCCTCTCTGCCAAGGGCCTCCACGCGCACGCTGCCGATCCTTTCCGGCAAGACGACCCGGATGACCCCCTCGGCGGCTTTCTTGTCCACCTGCATCGCCTGAAAGACCTCTTCTAAAGCGAGGTTCCCGGGCATCCCGGTCGGGAGGTTATAGGCGGATATGAGGTCCTTTATCCTTTTTGTTTCCGTTCCCTTTAGAATGCCTTTTTTCTCGGCGAGTTTCGCCTCAAGGTGCATCCCTATGGCCACGGCCTCGCCGTGCAGGTATTTTGTGTACCCGGTAAGGGTTTCGATTGCATGCCCTATCGTATGGCCGTAATTGAGGATCGCCCTGAGGCCCGCCTCTCTTTCATCGAGGCTCACGACCCGGGCCTTCATCTCGCAGCTTCGTTTTATTATGCGCGCGAGCCTTTCCGGGTGGAGGGAGAGGATTTTTTCTCTTTCCCTCTCCAGGTAAGCAAAGAGGTTTTCGTCATGTATAACGCCGTATTTGATCACTTCGGCCATCCCGGCCAGGAATTCCCTCCGGGGCAGGGTCCTCAGGGTGTCCGAGTCGATCCAGACGAGAGAGGGCTGCCAGAACGTGCCTATCATGTTTTTGCCGAGCGGGTGGTTGACCCCGGTCTTTCCCCCGACCGAGCTGTCCACCTGCGCAAGGAGCGTGGTGGGCGCCTGGATGTATTTTATCCCTCTCATATACGTGGAGGCGGCAAACCCCGTAATGTCCCCGATCACCCCGCCTCCAAGGGCCAGGAGCGAAGAGCCCCTGTCGAACTTTTCCTTGAGGAGTTCGCCGTAAATGAGATTGGCCGAATCCAGGTTTTTATATTCCTCGCCGTCTGGAATGGTGATCACGGCCGGATTGAAACCCGCATTTCTTAAGGAATCCAGGACCGCGGGGCCATAAAGAGGATAAACGGTGGGGTTGCTTACGATGGCTATGCGCCTTCCGATATTCAGCTTCCCCAATGAGTCCCCGACCTGGGGCAGGACCTTTTCCCCTATGTGGATATCATAGCTCCGCTCGCCCAGTTCGACCCTGATATGTTCCGTGCCGGCCTTTTGGGTCATGCTCCGGGCCTTTCGGGAAGGGTTTTTATTTTCTCAAGTATATGCTCCGCCACCTCGCGGGGGTTCTTCCCTTCGGTATTTATCGTAAGGTCTGCGTCTTTATAGCAAGCCTCGCGCGCAGTAAGAAGCTCCCTTATTTTTCCGAGGGGGTCTTGCACCTGCAGGAGCGGCCGCTCGGTAGTCTTCGATGTGCGCTCGAGTATCGTTTCCGGGGTGGCCTCGAGGCATATGATAATCCCCGTCCTCCTCAGGGCGTCCATGTTCTCCTTCCTTAGCACAACTCCCCCTCCCGTTGATATGATGACGGAGCGGTTCGCCGATACTTCCTTCACCATGGCCGTCTCAACGTCTCTGAAATAGGGCTCGCCCTCTATCCTGAATATCTCGCTTATCGGGGTCCCTTTTTTCTCGATCTCGGAGTCGATATCTATTATCTTCCTCCCCAGGATGCGCGAGAGTTCCCTTGCGGCCGAGGATTTCCCGGTCCCCATGAAGCCGGTGAGCACGACATTTAGATCAGAAAGATGCAAGGTACTGCCTGTACGAATTATAATTTCTGCCCGTCTCCCCGAGGCTGTCCCCGCCGAATTTCTCGAGGAAGGCCCCGGCAAGGACAAGGGCCGTCATGCCCTCGCCCACCACGGAGGCGGCGGGCACGGCGCAGACGTCCGAGCGCTCGTAGGCCGCTTTGAAAGGCTCCTTGGTGAGGATATCCGCGGAACGGAGCGGCTTTTTAAGCGTGGGTATGGGCTTCATCACGGCCGAGAGGACGACCGGCATGCCGTTTGTCATGCCCCCCTCGATCCCTCCCATGCGGTTCGTCTTTCTCGTGAATTTCTTTTCTTTCAGTTCATAAAAAATCTCGTCCATCGCCTGGGAGCCCCGCATGGAGGCAAGCCTTGTCCCAAATCCAACCTCTACGGCCTTTATCGCCTGGATGGACATGAGTGCCTGGGCAAGGAGGCCGCCCAGTCTCCTGTCCCATTGGATATGGCTCCCGAGACCCGGAGGAAGCCCGGTCGCAAAGACAACGAACCTGCCGCCCAGGCTGTCGCCGCTCTTCATGGCCCGGTCTATCTCTAATTTCATCTCCTCACCGGTTTTTGACTCGGGGCATCTTAAATCGGATCTCTCCGCTTTTTTAAACAGGTGATGGAGCTTCTTCTCGGAATGCTCACCCGAAAGCCCGGCCTCCACGGTCCCTATCTGGAGCACGAAGGAGCCTATCTCTATGCCGAATTCGAGGAGGAACTTCTTTGCAACGGCCCCCAGGGCCGCGCGCATCGCGGTCTCCCTGGCGCTCGATCGCTCGAGGATATTCCTGATGTCCTTCTCGTTATATTTAAGGGCGCCGGCGAGATCGGCATGGCCCGGGCGGGGCCTCGTCACCGGTGGGATGCTCAGGGCGTCCTTCTCGTCCGGGCTCATCCCCTCCTTCCAGTTCTCCCAGTCCCGGTTTCTTATGAAAAGGCTGATCGGGGCCCCTGTAGTCTTTCCCCACCTCACACCGGAGAGGATTTCTGCGGAATCGGATTCTATCTTCATCCGGCCGCCCCTGCCGTACCCCTTCTGTCTTCTCTTAAGCTCGGCGTCTATATGAGAGGCGCTGAGGGCCAGCCCCGAGGGTATCCCCTCAAGTATCCCGGTGAGCCCTTTCCCGTGTGATTCTCCCGCAGTCAGAAAGCGCAGCATATTGTCGTTTATTATAATTTATCCGGAATCAAAGAGGAAATTAAAAGAGGACCGAAACGAGTTTCTTGATGCCGGAAAAAAAATAGCTCACCGAATTTCCCTCAAGGGACCTTAAATCCAGGGGATATGAAAAATGCCCGTTTTGCTCCTTTATAGCCTCAAGTATCTCAGCCTTGTACCTGCTCTTCCCGAACATATTCTTTACCGGCCAGTAATTGCGCCTTTTATCCTTGACGAGAGCCATAGCTTTCCCGATATATTCCGTGTCGTTCACGGCAAGAAAACGGAACAACCTCTCTATGGTTTCGGAGGGGTCCGAGACCAGGTCCTCGTACCTGACTGCGGTCCAGTTTTCGTCCCTTTCCCTGAGATATATTTCAATTGACTCCTGCCAGGAGACGGCGGCCTTCAGCAGCAGATCATGGGGCAGCGTTGAATTCCGCGGAGTCCTCAGCAAAAAGCTTTCAACTCCCTTTATTGTCATGGACTGGAGCGTATGCCAGGGGTTTCTTACGCAGAATACGAAGAAGGCGTCCGGGAACATCTCCTTCAAAAAAGGTATCCTGCAGAGGTGGACCGGGTTTTTCAAGACCAGGCGCTTTCCCCGCGAGAGGGTGAGATAAATATTCCTGACATCCTCGATCTTTTCCTTGTCAAAGACTGGCGTTTCAACCGGGGGCTGTTTTTTCTTTCTGTCCCATCCGGCGTAATCGAATTTCGCGCGCCACAGGTCGTTGTCGCAGATGCCCGACCTGTCCTCGGGACAATGCTTATGCTTGGCGGAATGCTCCGTGATCAGAAAATGCCCGCTGCAGCCGCCCAAAATCCTGGACATCAGCATCGTACCCGACCTCGGGCAACCCACTATGATTATCGGCCTCGCAGAATCCCCGTTCCTCTCTCCCATATGGGATTTTAACAGACGGTCCATTTGAGGGGCAATGGAAACGGCACTTGTTTTATAATAATGCTCAATTTTTCGGGGGAGGAAATAATGCTTGGCGAGAACGAACTGAAGCGCTATAACCGCCAGATGCTCATGGAGGGCTGGGGGGAGGAGACACAGAGGAAGCTAAAAAAATCCACCGTGTTCATTGCCGGGGCGGGGGGCCTGGGCTCTCCCGTCTCCATCTATCTTGCGGTGGCGGGCATCGGCAATATCAGGATATGCGATTTCGATTCCCCCGACTGGTCCAACTTGAACAGGCAGATACTCCATAACCATGAGCGGATAGGGACCAACAAGGCCGTCTCGGGAAAACAGACCCTTGAGACGCTGAACCCCGATATAAACGTCACGGCCTTCGAAACGAAGATAACGGAAGAGAGCGTGGACGAGCTCGTGGGCCGGGCCGATATAATACTTGACTGCATGGACAATTTCCCAACCCGCTTTATCTTGAACGAATGCGCCATGCGCAAAAAGATCCCCCTCGTCTTCGCGAGCATCTGGGGGATGGAGGGGAGGCTCTCGTTCATATATCCGCCGGAAACCCCGTGCCTGAAATGCATCTACCCGGAAGCGCCCCCCTCCGAGGTCTTCCCCGTAGTGGGCGCGACACCCGGGGTCATGGGTTCGCTCCAGGCCATCGAGACAATTAAATATTTGACGGGCATAGGCGCGCCCCATAAAGGGAGGCTCCTTGTCTGGAACGGGTATAAGATGGAATTCAAGAGTTTTAAGGCATACAGAGACCCCGACTGCCCGGCATGTAAGGGGAAATGAAACAGAATGAGATTGCCACAGGGCTAAAGCCTCTCTTATAGCAGGGGCCTTTTGTCGTCATTGCGAGCGCGGCGCGGCAATCTCTGAATCTATAAATTGGAAAAAGTTCATTCCCACGAAAGTGGGAATCCAGTATTTTTGTTCTTTGCTTAATTTTATGTTCATGGATTCCCGCCTCCGCGGGAATGACGAATTCAAGTAGTTTGCTTTTTTTAAGAGGATGTAGGGGCGGGGCTTGCTCCTCCCGGCCATTATTATTGGTTCTCCCCTCCCTTGATGGGAGGGGATGAAGGGGAGGGTGAATTTGAATTGCCTGAAAATCACCCCCACCCTCACCCTCCCCCGTCGAGGGGGAGGGGACAAATTGAGATTGTCTGCCCCATGAAAGGGGAGGACAAATCGATGGGTATCCTACTTAACGGGAAAATATGCCTTTAGAAGATAAAATCCGCCAACTCGAAGCCACCGACAAGCTCCATATCTGGCATCCATTTACCCAGATGAAGGACTGGGTGAATGAGGACAATCATCCGTTAATCATCACCGAAGCCAGGGACACCTTTATTAAAGACATACGGGGCAGGTGGTACCTTGACGGGGTCTCCTCCTTGTGGGTGAACCTCTTGGGCCACAGGAGAAAGGAAATCGATGAGGCTATTAAAGGCCAGTTGGAGAAAGCGGCCCATTCCACTTTACTTGGCCTTGCCAATGAGGCTTCCATTGAGTTGGCGGGAAGGCTTTCCTCCTTAATGGAAAAATCTTTTCCTGCTTCCAATTTGAACAAAATCTTCTATTCCGATAACGGCTCCACGGCGGTGGAGGTCGCCCTCAAGATGGCCTTCCAGTACTGGCGGCACAGGGGATTCGAGAAAAAGACAGCTTTCCTTTCGCTCGAAAACGGTTATCACGGGGATACCCTGGGCGCGGTAAGCGTGGGCGGGGTGGGCATATTCCACGATACGTTCAGGCCCCTTCTCTTTAAGACATTTAAGGCCCCATCGCCTTATTGCTACAGGTGCCCTTTAAGGAGGAAAAAGGAAACCTGCCGCCTCGCATGTGCGGAAAAGGTGGAGGGCATCCTTAAAAAAAACGCCGATAAGATCGCTGCCCTCATACTTGAGCCCATGGTGCAGGCCGCGGGCGGGATGATAATTTTCCCCTCAGGTTACCTTAAAAGAGTCCGTGAGCTTTGCTTGAAGTACAATGTGCTTTTGATAGCCGATGAAGTGGCGACCGGGTTCGGGAGGACGGGGAGGATGTTCGCCTCGGAGCACGAGGAGGCGGCCCCGGACATACTCTGCCTCTCAAAGGGGATAACCGGGGGCTATATGCCGCTCGCCGTGACCGTCGCAAGAGAAGAGATTTACAACGCCTTCCTCGGAGAATATGCCGAGCTAAAGACCTTTTTCCACGGCCATTCCTATACCGGAAACCCCCTTGCCTGCGCCGCGGCTATCGCCGTGCTCGATATATTCGGGAAGGAAGACGTCCTTACTTCATCAAGGGGTAAAATCGGGATGCTTCAAAAATGGCTCCGCGAGACCGAATCCCTTCCCCATGTGGGCGAGGCGCGCGGACTGGGCCTCATGGCAGGGGTGGAGCTTGTGAGGGAGAAGAGGAAAAAGGAGCCCTATCCCTGGGAGGAGCGCATGGGCTGGCGGGTGGCCCTCCGGTGCCTCGAAAAGGGCCTCTTCATCCGGCCATTAGGCAATGTGCTCGTCATCATGCCCCCGCTATCGATAAGTATAGAGAATTTAAAAATGATGTTAGAGATAATAGCTGATTCAATCAACGAAACTACTGATTAAAGCAGGGCAGAGCAAGCCCTGCCCCTACCACAAAATACTCTCCGGAATGCATTTTTTTTGATGTAGGGGCGGGCCTTGGTCCGCCCAGTTCTTGGAGGTATGCCGTAAAAATAAAAAGGGGCCTCGAAAGCCCCATTCAAAAATAAAAATCAAGAAAACTTCAGCTTATTTTAGCCTTGAGCCGGTCGGCGTAATCCACGATCTCCTCTTTTGCGTCCTCGACCGCCTCCAATATCTTCTTCCTCGTCTTCTCGCCCGATTGCGGGGCGAAGAGGAGGGCGATGCCGGCCCCCACGAGCCCGCCTATCGTGAAGGCGAGCATGAAATTAACGGCGCCGTTTCTTGCCATATCTTCAAACCTCCTTTTCCGGTGGTCGGATAATTTCCAGATGCGGTAACGGCCGGGGGGGAGTTAATCGCTTACGGCCGGGGGTGCTTTTCCCTCCCTTACAGCCCTGATTATATCACCAGAACCGAGGCGTTTGAAGAGTTTTCTTCTTTGTCCGGGGGGGAGCTTTTTAAGGCCCTTTTCCCTGATTTCAAAAAGCTTTTTCAGGTACTTCTCGAATTCTTTCCCGTACAGTTTTTCGAGCTCAAGCCTTATGGAGCGGGCCAGGGCCGGGCTCACCCCCGATGTCGAGATTGCGATGAGGAGAGGTCCCCTCCTTACCATGGAGGGCACTATGAATGAACAGAGCGCGGGCTTATCAACCACGTTTATCGGAATATTCAAATTATCGGCCTCACCCGCGATTTTTGCATTAATATATTCCGAGTCCGTGGCCGATATGGCGAGGAAAGCCCCTTTGAGGTCCCCCTTCCTGTAATTGCGTTTTAGATGCCTGATGAATCCTTTTTCCTTATAAGAGGAGAGCCTTTTGGTCAGGTTCGGGCTTATAACGGTCACGCCGGCCCCGGCATCGAGGAGGGAGAGGACCTTTCTCTCAGCCACCCTGCCGCCTCCGGCCACAAGGCACCGCTTCCCTTTTATATCAAGGAAGACGGGATAATAAGGCATCTATTTGATCTCTTTTTGGGCTTCTTTCAGATAGGGGCTTTCGGGATACTTCGAAGAAAGGAGGTCGAGATAGCGCCGGGCTTGTTCCTTATTGTTCAGACCGTTGGCCGAGACCGCGGCCATATAGAGGACCTCCGGCTCCTTTCTGTAATCGGGGAAATCCTTCAGGATGCTTTCAAACCGCCCCATTGCCCCGGAGTAGGCCTTCTTTTTGAAATAGAACTCTCCGACCATGAACTCGTATCCCGCTATCACGTCCTTGCATTTGGCTGTCTTTATATCGACCGTGCTCTTATAGGGGTTTCTGGGGTAGAGCCTTTTCAGCTCCTCGAACTCGTGCAGGGCCTTCTTTGCCGCGCCTGAGCCCCTCTCCACGCCCGCTATCTGGTTGAAGTGGACCATGGCTATCTGGTACTGGGCATAGGGGGCGTATTTGTGGTCGGGGTTGGAGTCGAGGAATTTCCCATATTGTTCTATCGCGGGGTCTATTTCGCCCTCGTTGAAGTAGGAATCCGCATACCTCAATTGGGCAAGCGGGGCATATTTCCCGCTCCTGTCCCTGCTCTTTACCTCAAGGAATAGCTCCCGGGCCCTCTCGTAATCCTTTTCTTCAAGATATTTGTTTGCTTTTTCGAAGCTCTTCTCGGCATCGAATGGGCCGTCGGAAATTAAGCCCTTGTCTTTCGAACAGGCGGCCAGAATCAATAACATCATGATTATAAGCAATTTTCTCATATCATTTATTAAGCCCCATTTATTTAAAAAGGTCAAGTCCGGAGGAGCAATTTTATTGCAGAAAACGCCTGTTTCTTTAAACTTGCATATTAAATATGTCTTCAAAGTCATTAATTTTTTGTAATAAATATCACCAAATATCTCTTGACAATCTTTGTTCCTTTTTGCCAATATAGTGCCATGTTTTTTGGCGGCAAGACGCTGTTCGGGCTGGATATCGGTTCGAGCTATATCAAGGCCGTCCAGCTTAAAGAAAAGCGAAGCGGGTACGAACTCGAGCTTTTCGACCAGGTACAGCTCCCCCCCGAACTCATCGTCGACGGCTCCATTATCGACTCCATGCGCCTTGTGGAGGCCCTGAAGGAGCTTCTGAAAAAGGCCAGGATCAAGACAAAAAATGTGGCCATCAGCATAGCCGGGCACGCCTCCGTCATTATCAGGCGCATATCTCTCCCGGAGATGACCGAAGAGGAGCTCTCCGAGTCCATTAAATTCGAGGCCGAGCAGTATGTCCCCTTCGATATAGAGGACGTGAGCATAGATTTCCAGATTCTGGGCCCAAAGGAAGAACCCGGCCAGATGGACGTGATGCTCGTGGCCGTGAAGAAGGACATCATAAACGAATATGTTTCGGTGGTGAAGGAGGCGGGGCTTGCCCCCGTCGTTGTGGACGTTGATGCTTTCGCCCTCGGCAACATGTACGAGATAAATTACGAGATAGAGCCCGGCAAGAACCTGGCTCTCGTGAACCTGGGGGCAAGGACCATCAACCTGAACCTCGTAAAGAACGGGGTGTCGATATTCACGAGGGACAGCTCGCTCGGGAGCAATATAATAAGCGAGGCCCTCCAGAAGGAATTCAACCTCTCCCATGACCAGGCCGAAAGGGCCAAGAGGGGGGAAGAGGTGGAGGGCGCAAGCCATGATGCCGTTTCCGAGATAATGAGGGCCTCATACGAGGAACTCCTTACCGAGATCACCCGCTCCATAGAATATTTCCAGACCACGAGCTTCCACGAGGAGGTCTCAAGCATTATACTGAGCGGGGGCGGGGCCATGCTCAAGGACTTCCAGAATTACCTGGCCGAAAGGGCCGGGGTGGAAGTCAGGCTTGCCGAGCCCTTCAGGAACATATCCATACCCAAGCGTTTCGACCGGAGCTATATCGAAGAGGTGGCCCCGGTGGCGGGTGTGGCCGTGGGGCTCGCCCTGAGGAGGCCCGGGGACAGATGATAAGAATAAACCTCCTCCCCCTGAGGAAAAAAAAGAAAAAGCCGAAACCCGTACCCGGGTTCATAGTCGCGGCCATGCTCCTCCTTGTGCTTGCAGTGATATTCACTTTCTTCCTCAATTACCTGATGAAGGACAGGATCGACTCGCTTGCCCAGCAGAAGAAGTCCAACGAGGCCAAGATAGCCAAGCTCCAGGAGAAGATAAAAGAGGTCAAAAGTTTCGAGGACCTCAATAAGAAATTCACCGACAGGAAGCAGATAATAGAGGAACTGAGGAAAAACCAGTCCCGCCCGGTGAAGACCCTGGATGAGCTCTCCAAAAGGCTCACGGACGGGATATGGCTTCAGGACCTTGTAATATCCTCTTCCGGTATAGAGCTTAAGGGCGTAGGCTTCACGAACGAGGACGTGGTCACGTTCGTGCAGAACCTCAAGGCCTCCGAGCTTCTGACCGATGTCTACCTGCACGAGACGGTACAGGCGGAGACCGAGGGCGTCCCCGTTTACAAATTCAAGATAACAATGGGTATGAAAGTATGAAACTGAACATCGGTCCGCTCCCGAAGCCGGCCCGGATCGCCATCGCCGTTGTGCCGGCCCTGCTCTATGCGCTGGTTTTCACGTATCTGGCCATCCTGCCCAAGACGAAAGAGGTGCGGGCCATCCGGAGCCAGATATCCACCCAGGAAAACGATATCATGAAGACCCAGAGCATGGCCGCAAAACTGGACAAGCTCAGAGAGGAGAACGTGAAGCTCAGGGCGAGGCTCGATGAGCTCTCGCAGCAGCTCCCGGAAGAGAAGGAGATCTCTCAGCTCCTGAGGCAGGTCTCGCAGAAAGGGATCGGCGCCGGGCTCCAGATACTTACGTGGAAGCCCAAGGAGAGGGCTCTCCACCCGAGCAATATAGTATATTCGGTGCCGGTGGAAGTTACGCTCAAAGGCAGCTATCAGAGGCTCGGGGAGTTCTTCAGCATGCTCACGCGCCTGAGCCGCATAGTCAACATCACCGACATAAAAATGGCGACGCCGAACTTGCAGGGGGAAGAGGCGGTCCTGGGCATAAGCTTTACGGCCGTCACGTTCACCGCCGCGGAATCGGGAGGCCTTTCGAAATGAGACCATATATGGGAGTTTTTTTAATCCTGTTTTGCCTTTATTCGCCTTCCCATGCGGCGGAGGACAAGGCCGGTATAGATAAGAAGGCCCCGCCGGCCCCCGCTGCCGATACCCGCGGCGAGCCTTCGAGCGCCCCCGCAACAGCCCCGCAGACCAATGCCGCAACCGGGATAAAACCGGAAGAGGAGACATACATGTACGAGTCTTCCTCGAGGAGGGACCCCTTCTATTCTCTGATTTCGGCCGCAAAGCTCGCGGAGAAGAAGAGAAAGAGGAGCGGGAGCCCGCTCGAGGAATATGACATAAGCGAGATAAAGCTCGTGGCCATAGTGGCCGACGTGACGAAGGCCCTGAATAAATACGCGCTCGTGAAGCTCCCGAGCGGAAAGCATTATACCCTCAGGGAAGGCACCCACATAGGCGTGCGGAACGGGAAAATAGTGAAGATCAACCCGGACGAGGTCGTGGTCCAGGAGACCACGAACGATTTCAGGGGGAGAGAGTTTTCGAAGGTCGTTACCTTAAAGCTCCGTGAACAGGAGGAATAATGAGAGCTTCCCATAGAGGGAGGATAGCTGTCGTCGTATTTCTTGCCTTGCTTCTGGCGGTGCCAGTCCAAGCCGCGCTTTTGAAAAACGTAAGTATAAAAGAGAACCAGGTCGAGTTCGAGATCGAGGGGCCGTTTACATATACCATTTATGCCCTCGACCCTTACAGGGTGGCCGTGGACCTCCCGGAGGTCAAGGCCGGCAGTTTCGCCGGAAAGTTCCCGTCCAAGGAGAAAGGGATTACGGAGGTAAGCATATCGGAGGACGAAAAGGCCTCCCACCTCGAGCTTTTGCTCGAAAGCCCGGCCGAGGTGAAGCCGGGCCTCGAGGGCAACCTCTTCTCGCTCCAAGTGATAACCGCTCCGGCTGAAGAGCCAAAACCGGCCCCTGAAAGCGCCCCTGTTCCCGATGCGGATGACGGGACTACATTAGGTTCTGCGTCCGATGTCAATCAAACAAGCCAGGGAATCGCACAGGATGCGGAAGCAATGCCTGCTCCGGTTAAAGAGGACCTCCCTCCCGCAACGGAAATAACGGGAATCAGCTTCGAACAGGGAAAAGGGAGGCTCAAGCTGGTCATAACGGGGGACGGCCGGTTCAAACCCAATGTGTTCTCGTTGCCGGACAGGATAGTCATGGACATCCCGGGCGTGGCCCTCAAGGCCCCCGTGCCAAAGGAAGTAGTCTCTCCCGTGAAGGGGATAAGGTCGGGGACATACCCCGAGAAAGTCCGGCTTGTAATCGATATGAAGACGAGCGCCGCTTATGAGGTCCTGGCAAGCGGGGACCGGATAATTTTGGGCATACCGGTTGAAATCCCCGTAATAGCGGCCAAGGCGGAACAGGAAGAGGCCCCGGATGCGGAGCCGGCAGGAAAGAAGGAGCCCGGCGAGGCAGGCTACACGGGCCAGAGAATATCGCTCGATTTCCAGAACGCCGATATTGTGCCCATATTCATGCTGCTGGGCGAAGTGAGCGGGTACAATGTGGTCGTCCATCCGAGCGTTACGGGGACTGTGACCTTGAAGCTCAAGGACGTCCCATGGGACCAGGCCCTTGATCTCCTCCTCGATACATTCAGCCTCGCAAACTCGATCGAGGGCAATATAATGAAGATAGCCCCTCTTTCCCAGTTTGCCCAGTGGAAGCAGGACAAGGAGAAATTGAAGGAGACCGAGGAAAGGACCGCCGAGCTCGTCCAGGACGTCATAAAGCTTAATTACGCGGGGGCCGAAGATGTTTCCGACGCCATAAGCACGGCGAAGCTCCTCTCCCCCAGGGGCAATATCACAACCGACGAGAGGATGAATACGCTCATAATAAAAGACACCTCGGACAATATCGCCAAAATCCGGGAGCTTGTTGCTATAATGGACGTTGCCAAGCCCCAGGTCATGATAGAGGCCCAGATAGTGGAAGTGAACAGCACGTATGCCGAGGAACTGGGCGTGAGATGGGGCGGCAGCCTGAATATCAACCAGGACAATGACGAGAAGATAGACTTCTCCGTAAATACACCGATAGTTTTCGCCGGTCCCCTCTCTGAAAGCCCTCAAGGGGCGTCGCTGAGCGGGGCCACCCTGCAAATCGGCACGGCAAATGCCCTCCAGCTCCAGCTCTCTCTCCAGGCCCTTGAGGCCGTGGGCAAGACCAGAAAGCTCGCCAACCCGAGGGTCCTGACCATAGACAACGAGCCCGCGAGCATTCAGCAGGGCACGAGCATTCCCGTCCAGACGACAACGGCCGAAGGGACCCAGACCACCTACGTGAACGCGAACCTGAACCTGTCCGTTACTCCCCGGATAACGCCGGAAGGTTTTATATGGCTCAAGGTCATGGCCGCAAACGACAGCCTGGGCACACTCACTCCCCAGGGCTATGCGATAGACAGGAAAAACGTCTCAACGCAGGCCCTCGTAAAGGACGGGGAGACGCTTGTCCTTGGCGGCATCTACACGAACTCGGAAACCGTTTTGGACGAGCAGGTGCCCCTTTTGGGCAGGATACCTGTACTCGGCTGGCTCTTCAAGGCAAGGACGCAAACCGGCCCGAACCCGACGGAGCTTCTTATACTCATAACCCCCAAGGTGGTAAAAGGGACGGCCTCGGCCTCTTAGCACATTCGGGGGCCGCCCTTAAAAAGCTTCACCCCGAGGGCGGCCCTCTTACTCAACCCCTTATCCGCCCGCCCCAGAACCAGCGCTTCCAGTCCCAGAAATGGATAAGCTTATGAGTAAAAGCGGTATCCTGGACGGTCATGGCCAGGTCTTTCAACTCCTGCCTGTTCCGCTCTATCTCCCTGTCCTGGGCGCGTTCCAGTCCTCCGTCACCGATGAAGTGGCGTATCTTCTCAAGCTCGCCCGCATCCAGCCAGATGCCGTGCCTTCCGCACTCGTCTATTATGACCCCGGAGATACGGGCGAAGTTCTTCCTTGTCATTATTTGCCCGCAGCGCACGCACTCCAGATAAAGGATATCTTCCGCACGCGGCAGGGCCGGGCGGCTGTATTCCTCTTTTACGGTCTCCTCCTTGTAGACGTTGGCCTCGCTTGTGAGCGCGTGGAATTCGGTCCTGTCCAGCCACAGTCCTCCGCAGGAGGCGCAGAGGTCCAGCTCGAAGTCCTCTCTCTTAAAAGGGACGAGCTTCAGGCCGCAGCGGGGGCAGAAAGGCTCTTTTAACGGAGCGGCTTTTACGACCCGCCCGTTGCAGAAGGGGCAGAAGGTGAACCGGGGATTTATCTCCCGGCCGCAATGGGGGCATGTAATGAGAGCCGGCATGGAATATCTTAAAAGATTTTCCGAAAAATTTTAAAGGGCGCGGCCAACCATCTCATTCCTCGAAGCCGTATTTCTTGAGCTTCCGCCAGAGGGAGACGCGGTCGATTCCCAGGACCTGGGCGGCAAGCGTCTTATTGCCCCCCACCTCTTTCAGGACCCATTCTATATATGACCTCTCCTGCTCCTCGAGGGAGGGAATTCTCCCCTCCTTGCGGCGGAAGGTCTTCACACTCAGCTCTTTCAGGTCTTCCGGGAGGTGGGCCATCTCTATCAAGCTTCCGTTGGCGAGGGCCAGGCCCCTTTCGATTATGTTCTCAAGCTCCCGTACGTTGCCCGGGAAATCGTAATTCATAAGTGTCCCCATGACATCCGGGGATATCTCCCGGACGTCTTTTTTCATCCTGGCCGAATATTTTTTAAGGAAATAATAGCTCAAGAGCGGGATGTCCTCTTTCCTCTCCGAAAGGGGCGGTATGTTCAGGCATACGACATTGAGCCTGAAATAGAGGTCCTGCCTGAAATGGCCGTCCCTGATCGCGCCCTGGATGTCCCTGTTTGTGGCCGCGATAAGCCTTACGTCCACCTTGACGGGCTCCGTGGAGCCGAGCCTCAATACCTCCTTCTCCTGTATGACCCGGAGGAGCTTTACCTGCATCGCGGGGCTCATTTCCGTTATCTCGTCGAGGAAGAGGGTGCCCCCGGAGGCGCTCTCTATGAGGCCTTTCTTATCGGCGGCGGCCCCGGTAAAGGCGCCCTTTTCGTGCCCGAAAAGCTCGTTGCCGAGGAGTTCCTCATTAAAGGCCCCGCAGTTTATGGGGTAGAAGGGCTTCCCGGCCCTCGCGCTGTTAAAGTGTATGAAGCGGGCGAAAAGCTCCTTCCCGGTGCCCGATTCCCCCGTAAGGACCACGTTGCAGTCCGTGGGCGCTATCTGCTTCGCTATCTCGAGGAGCCTCTGCATGCCCGCGTCCTGGGTGATTATCTTTACCCTGCCCTCGAATTTCTCGAGTTCCTCCCTGAGCTGGCTGTTTTCCTTTTTCAGCCTTACCTTCTCCAGTGCCTCGCGGACGACTTTCCTCACCTCGTCCAGCTTGAATGGTTTCGCTATATAGTAATAGGCCCCCTTCTTCATGGTCTCCACGGCAGAGGGTATGCTGGCATAGGCCGTTATCATTATGACCTCGGAATCGGGATAGAGGGCCCGGGCGCGCTCAAGGACTTCGAGGCCGTCCACCCTCTCCATCTTGAGGTCCGTAAGGACAATATCGAACTCCTCGGCGGCCAGGAGCTTCAGCGCGTTCGTGCCGCTCGTGGTCCCCGTGACCTCGTAGCCCTCCTTCTTCATGACGTACTCAAGGTTCTTGAGCGCGACCTTCTCGTCCTCGACTATCAGGATTTTCCCGTTCATTAATCGATCTCCTTGCCGGGCTCCTTATAAGGCAGTCTGATTAGAAACTTCGTGCCCCGCTCCGGATAGCTCGTGACGTCTATCATGCCGCCGTGCTCCTCTATTATCTTGTGCACTATGAAGAGGCCCAGGCCATAGCCCTTCAAAGCGCTCTTTGTCGTGAAGAACGGGTTGAATATTTTTGGCAGCATCTCCGGGTCCATGCCCTCGCCCGTATCCGATACGCTTATTTCGAGGGCCCCCCGGGCCCTCCGGGCAGAGATCGAGATGCTCCCCTCGTCCTTGATCGCCTCGGCCCCGTTCTTTATGAGGTTCAGGAAGACCTGCTGAAGCTGCTGTTTGTCCGCAAGGACCATCAGCTCGTCCGGGACCTCCATCCGGATCTCCACTTTTGCCGGAAGCTCGTTCCTGATGAAGCGCACGGAGTCGCTTACGGTCTTTTTAAGGCTTATCATCTCCCGCTTTCCCTTTTTGGAGAACTCAAGGAGCGAACGGATTATCTCCTTTGCCCTCTCGGTCTCCTCCTCTATCTGGGCGAGGAGCTCCCGCTTGTGTTCCGGGTCCGCCTCCTCTATCTCCTCCCTGAGTATCTGGGAGGAGGTGGAGATGTTGGAGAGGGGGTTATTCAGGTCGTGGGCCACGCCGAAGAGGAGGGTGCCCACGGAGGCCAGCTTTTCGGACTGTATCAGGTGCTGCTGCCTCCATTCGAGCTCGTGCAGCATGAGGTTAAAGGCCTTTGTGAGCGAGACGATCTCCCGGTCCTTGGACCATGCCGGGATGAAAGAGTAGGCCCCCTCGGAGAGTCTCTTCATGTGCAGCTCAAGCACCTGGAGCGGCCTTACGAACATCCTGTAGAAGACCCCGCCCGTTATGAAGCCAAGCGCGGTCACCAGGAAAAGGGAGAAAAAAATCATCCGGGCGGACCTCTTCAAGGTGTTCTGCATGAGCAGGCGTTCGGTCCGGGAGAGCTCTTCGGCCCTCGTTACGATGGCCTTCCCCTCGTCCCTCAGGGATTTTTCCCAGACGAGCTTCTCGCGGGGTTCTTGCGGGGGCAACCCCCTTAAGAGGGCCTTGTAGTTCTTTAAATTGGATGCGAGGGACTCTGTCTCCTTTCCCTTGCCGAAATACCTGAAAAGGGACGAGTTCTCCTTTAAGAGGACATCGGCCCTGTCCACATACGCGATAAGGGTCTCATAGTCCTCCATCGTGCCGTAAAGGAAATAATTCTTCTCGAACCTCCTTATCTCGAGGGCGGTATCGAAGAAATCCGAGATCTTATTGCCGGAGATGACCATGCGTTCGAGGGTGTTGAAATTCTTCCAGCTGAAGAGGCCGAGGGCAATAATGAACACGCCGGCCACCATATAGCCGATCATTACCTTCTGTCTGAGGCTCCTCGGGTAAATATTCATGAATAATAATAAACTCTTTGAATTGCATTTTGCAACAAGCCGATAAACCTCTGCAACAGTTTTTTTTAAGGCTTTCTCCCTCTATTCATACAAACGGGCCTGATTCTTGTTGCATTATGCAACAGGAATGAAAAGCCCTGCAACGCAGAAATTTGCTGTTTTTTCAATGCTTTTGGACCTCTATGCCTCCTGGCATAAATATTGATATTAAAAGCGCAGAAATTATCCGAAAGGAGGAGACCATGGGACTTTTAAAGAGGCTTGAGAACATCTTCGCGGCAACCGCCTTCGCCGAAGAGGGCGACTACAAGACCGCGAGAGCGATCCTTGAGGAAGAGCCGGAGGAAGATACCCGGCTTACGAGGCCCGAGACCTGCGAGGGCATAAACCCCACCCCGGCCAACACTTAGGAGGTTTTTAGCCTTGAGCTTCAAGAAGAGATTCGAAGAGATTATGTCCGCCATAACCTTCGCCGAAGAGGGCGAGGCGGAAACGGCAAGAGAGGTCCTGGGCAGAAAGAAGGTGCTCCTTGTGGTCACGGGGATAGTGCCCGACATTAAATCCCTTAAATATGCCCTGAACACGGCAAAAAGGGTCAATGCCGCCCTCGAGGTGCTCTATCTCCAGAAGGACAGCATGCCGTTTTCGGAAGAGATGAAGTCCCTCCTCCAGGAGGAGGGACTCGATTTCAATGTCGAAAGGAAGAGCGGCTGCTTCAGGGAAAAGCTCATCGACTACATCGGCAAGCGCAAAGACATCCTCTTCGTGGTGGCCGAATCGAAGAACGTGCTGAACGCGGGTTGCGGACCCGAGGAAAAAGAACTTAAAGGCGCCTGGAAGCGGCTCGGCTGCCCGCTCGTGCTCGTATCGGAGCCGGGCTTTTGACGGGCGGGGGCGCATAAGGATTTAAGGAGGCTGAACTAATGACAATTCACACAGGTCCCCGGAAGAAGCCCGTCTTCAAGATGGCCATTATGGGGATATTCTCCGTCGCATTGTACGCACTTTTGCTTTCGAAGCAGGAACTCGTAAACCAGCATTTCACGCGGGGCGGGATATTCGCATTCCTGCCGATAGCGGCGGCCTTCCTGTTCTCGTTAATCCACGGCTCCTTTACGGGCCATTTCTGGACCGTGCTGGGGATAGAGGCCAAAAAGAAGAAAACGGAGGGCAAATAAAAAATGCATGACGTGATAAGCGGGTCCGCAAACCTTATAGACCTCGACCTGGCAAAGATATTGTACCTCTTTGTGGTGGGCTTCGTGGGAGGGCTCGTGAGCGGCTTCATCGGCTCGGGCGGGGCCTTTGTCCTCACCCCGGCCATGATGAGCCTGGGTGTGCCGGGGCTTGTTGCCGTGGCAAGCAACATGTGCCATAAATTCCCCAAGGCACTTATAGGCGCCCTAAAAAGGGCCAAGTACGGCCAGGTGGACGTGAAGCTCGGCATCGTCATGGGCATTTCCGCCGAAGGGGGCGTGCTGTACGGGGCCGGCATACAGGAAAAAATAAAGGCCGCTTTCGGGGACGCGGGCTCGAACCTCTATGTCAGCGCGGCCTTTGTGGTCATACTGGCCGTGGTCGGGGGCTTCGTCCTGAGGGACGCGATGAAGACCCACAGGTCCGGAAACTCGCACGAGGAGGAAAAAACAACCAAATTGGCCCGCTGGGTGCAGTCCATTAACATCCCGGGCACAATGGTTTATTTTAAAAGCATAAACGCCAGGATATCGGTCCTGTTTACCATCCCGCTGGGGTTCGCCACGGGAATGCTGGCGGCCACTATCGCCGTGGGAGGCTTTATCGGCGTGCCTTCGCTTATATACGTGGTCGGGGCCCCGAGCATAATGGCCTCGGCAACGGAGCTTGTGATAGCATTCGTTATGGGGCTCGGGGGTTCCTTCAAGTATGCCATGCACGGGCTTGTGGATTTGAGGCTCGCGATGATAATATTGGCAGGGTCGCTTTTTGGGATACAGCTTGGCGCAATAGGGACAACTTACGTGAAACCTTATATGATAAAGCTGGTGATGGGCCTGATAATGGTAATAGTGCTTTTCAGCCGGGCGCTCATGATACCGGTATACCTCTCGCAGCTTGGCCTCATCTCGAAACTCGGCGAGGGAACGGTCAAGGCCCTGAGCACGGTGAGCTTCGCCATAATGGCATTCGCGCTCCTTTCGGGCGCCTTCTTAGTGCTGCGTGCGATGTGGCAGGGGCGCAGGGCCGAGCACAGGGCGGCGGAGACCCTTGGCCATTTAAAGGCCTGAGATGGGGAAATACCGCAAGATACTGGTCGCCTTCGACGGTTCCGATTCGAGCAGGAACGCCCTCCGGCAGGCGATAAAGTTCGCCAGGGAGGAGCAGTGCTGGATAAAGGTCATCTCGGTCGCCCCGTCTTTTGAGGGCGAACTGGACCTGACAGGCGTGAGAAATCTCAGGGACGCCCTGCGCGGACCCGCCGAAAAGGTCCTGGCCGATGCTCTTCAGATAGCCGAAGGCGAGCGTGCCTCCATAATGACCGGCCTTGAGGAGGGCCCCCCGCACGAGCGCATAGTGGACGTGGCCGAGACGGAAAACTGCGACCTTATAGTGATGGGCAGAAGGGGGCGCGGGGGCCTGGAGCAGACGCTCCTGGGCAGCACTGCCGCCCGGGTCATAGGTCACACAAGGAAAGACGTCCTTATCGTTCCCAAAAATACCCAGCTCTCATGGGACGGCATACTCCTCTGCACGGACGGCTCCAAATTCAGCGAGGTGGCGGCCAGGCACGCGCTCAATTTCGCCGGCTCATACGGGGGGAACTTGAGGATAATATCCGTTGTGGAGATCACGGACGAGCTCTTCGCCGAGGCCCCCGAGCTCTACGACAGGCTCATCGATAAATACAAGGGGGTCCTCGAGGGTTTAAAGAAAGAGGCGGACAGGGCCGGAGTGAACGCGACCGTAAGCATTAAAGAGGGCGAGCCCGCTCGGAAGATAATAGAGGAAGCCCGAGAGCAGAAGGCCGGGGTCATATTCATGGGGAGCCACGGGCGCACAGGCCTTATGCGGCTCCTCATGGGGAGTACGACCGAAAAGGTGATAGGCTCCGCCCCCTGCCCTGTCATTGTGGTAAAACCGGAATGAAAGACGCAATTAAAGGGGTGGAGATTTAAGTGCCCGTTCTCCGAACGGGCGCCTTGTTTTTTTCTGGATTCCCGCCCTTTTTCTATTCCCTCACCTGCCCGCTCCCGAAGACGATGAACTTCCGGCACGTAAGCTCCTCCAACCCCATTGGGCCCCGGGCGTGTATCTTGCCCGTGGAGATGCCTATCTCCGCCCCGAGCCCGAACTGCCCGCCGTCGTTGAGCCTCGTCGATGCATTCACGAGGACGGCCGAGGAGTCCACTTCCCTTAAAAACCGCATCGCCTTTTCATAATTCATCGTGACTATGGCGTCCGAGTGGGCCGAACCGTACTTCGTGATGTGCTCCATCGCCTCTTCGATGTCCTTGACCACTTTCACGTTCAAGATGAGGTCGAGGTATTCCTTGTAATAGTCCTCCTCGCGCACTTCGTCCACGGCGGGATATAGGGCAAGCGTGCGGGGACAGCCCTTTATGGCTACCCCTTTTTCCTCGAGGGCCTTTAGCATCTTGGGGATAAAACCCTCGGCTATACTCTCGTCCACGAGCATCGTCTCCATGGCGTTGCAGGTTCCGGGCCTTTGCACCTTGGCATTGATGCATATCTCCTCGGCCATTATCAAATCCGCGTCCCTGTCCACGAAGACATGGCACACGCCTTTATAGTGCTTAAGTACGGGGATGCGGGAGTTCTCGGTGACGGTCCTTATGAGCCCCTCGCCCCCGCGCGGGATTATCAAATCCACGATGCCCTCAAGCTTAAGCATCTCCATGATGGCCTCGCGCTCGGGGATGTCTATGAAAGTGACCGCCCCCTCGTGCATGCCCTCAACCCTCGCCGCTTCGCGGAGGATGTTCACGATTGCCCGGTTCGAGTTGATCGCCTCGGAGCCCCCGCGGAGGAGGACGGAGTTTCCGGCCTTAAGGCAAAGGGCCGTGGCATCGGCCGTTACATTGGGGCGCGCCTCGTAAATTATTCCGATAACCCCTATCGGCACGCGCATCCTCCCCACTTTCATGCCGTTGGGGCGGTCCCACATCCGGGTCACCTCGCCCGCGGGGTCCGGGAGGGCGACGACTTCCCTGATCCCCTGGGCCATCTCCTCTATGCGTTTCTCATTGAGGGCAAGCCTGTCGAGGAGGGCCTTCGAGAGCCCCTTCTCGGCGCCGTATTCCAGGTCTTTTTTGTTTTCCTCTATAAGGAGGTCCTTATTCGCGAGCAGGGCCTCGGCCATCCTCAAAAGGACCTGGTCTTTCTTTGCGGAGCCGGCCTTAAGAAGGCTCCTTGCGCCCGCCCTCGCGTCCAGGGCCTTCTCCAGGACAAAAGCTTTTATGTCGGTCTTTATAGCCATCCCTCATCCTCCTTGAATCCGGATTTTCTTCTCCCCTGGGGCGGATTTTTCTTCTTTTATTTCAAGGATATAGGATAGCATATTAAGCCATATTAAGCTTCAAGGGGGGTGAATAAAGTGTATAATAACCTGTGGTCAAGGCGGCTCTTACGGGCAATTACGGGGGCGGAAAAACCTTTATATTAAAGCTCTTCCGGGAGATGGGGGCTTTTACCCTAAGCGCGGACGGCCTGGTGGAGGAGCTTCTCAAGAACTGCTCCGTCCAGGAGGAGATAAGAAAAGTGGCCGGAAACGGCCATTTCGACTGCAAAAAGGACCTCCCCGTTGTGAAAGAGAGATTGGCCGAGCTTATCTTCTCGGACCCCGAGATAAGGCGCAAGGTGGAGGATATCCTCCATCCCCTCGTGCTCAAGGAAATAGAGGCGGCCCTGCGGAAAGTAAAAGCGGATATGGCGGTAATCGAAGTGCCCCTCCTTTTTGAAAAGGGCTACGAGGCCCGGTTCGATAAGACAATCGCGGTTTACGCCTCGGATGAAACGGCAATTAAAAGGCTTGGGAAGGCAGGCATCCCCCCTTCGGACGCGATAAGAAGGCTTGCCGCCCAGATGCCGATTTCGGAGAAGGTGAAAAGGGCCGATTACGTTATTAATAATGAATCCTCGCCCGAGGAGACGAAAAAACAGGTTAAGAAGATATACAGGGAGATGCTCGCCCCCAGATGAGCCGGATAGAGATCATAAGAGGCCTTGAGTCGCTCAAAAACAAATACGAAAACCTTGTCCTCACCATAGGTAATTTTGACGGCATCCACATAGGCCATCAGAGGATATTGAGAAAAGTGGTGGAAAGGGCAAAGGCCCTGGGGGGCACGTCCATGGCAATGAGCTTCGAGCCTCACCCAATTCGCGTTCTTACCCCCGAGAGGGAATTCAAGCTCATGACCACGACCGGGGAGAAGACCAGGATAATGGAGTCTCTGGGAATAGAAAAACTCCTCCTTGTCAATTTCACGAAGGAATTTGCGCATCTGGAGCCGGACGAATTCGTCCGGAAGGTCCTTGTGGAAAAACTCTCGCCCAAAGAGGTAATCGTGGGCCATAATTACGCCTTCGGCAGGGGCAGGAAAGGGACCACGGCCATCTTGAGGCGAAGGGGCAGGAGATACGGGTTCGGGCTCACCGTTGTGCGGCAGGCCAAATGGAACGGGAAGGTCGTAAGCAGCTCGCGCACGAGGATGAAATTGGAAAAGGGCAAGGTGGCGGACGCGGCCCAGCTTTTAGGCAGGCCCTATGTGATCGAGGGCACGGTCATAAAAGGGGCCGGGAGGGGGGCAAGCCTCCTCGGATTTCCCACGGCCAATATCTCCACCACGAACGAGCTCATCCCCAGGGAAGGCGTCTATGCCGTGAAGGTGCGGGTAAAAGGGAAACTCTATGACGGGGTTGCCAATATCGGCACCAATCCCACCTTCGGAAATAACAGGCAGAGCGTAGAAGTTTTTATTCTTGACTTTCATGGTGAAATACTCGGTCAGAAGGTACGGCTCTATTTCCTGGACCGCCTGCGGGACGAACATGCCTTCCCCAGGCCGGAAGCCCTTAAGGAAGCCATTTCAAAAGACATAGAAGAGGCGAAGAAGGTTTTTAAGGGGAAAAGGAAGCTCAATCTTATTTAAAATGTTTTATTTTACGCACTTTTCAATACTCTAACTTCTTTCTCAAGCCGCATATCCAACTTGTCTTTCTCCACTTCGAGGTCGTATCGCGACTGAAGGTTGAGCCAAAAACGCTCTGAAAGACCGAAATACCGGGCAAGCCTCAGGGCCGTATCGGCACTTATAGATCGTTTGCCCAGGGCAATTTCATTAACACGGCGCGGCGGCACGCTTATATCCTTGGCCAGCCTGTATTGGCTGATCCCGAGAGGGATCAGAAATTCCTCAAGCAGTATTTCTCCCGGATGGACCGGGGCCGTCTTTCTCGTTTTCATTATTTTCTCCTAATGATAATCGGTTATTTCAACATCGTAGGCATCTCCTTGATGCCACCTGAAACATATTCTCCACTGATCGTTAATGCGGATGCTATGCTGACCTTCCCGATTGCCGGAGAGCTTTTCCAGCCGATTCCCCGGCGGCACCCTCAAGTCTTCTAATTGTTCAGCGGCATCCAACAGCAACAATTTTCTTAAAGCATTTCGTCGTATATCCGAAGGAAATTTTGACGAAAACCGCCTCTGAAAGAGCTTTTCGGTGTCTCTGCAACGAAAGCTTTTTATCATTGTCAATGATAACGTAAGGCGTTAATAATGTCAAGCGTTATGAATTGCTTAAACCGGGTCTATATCCACCGTTATCTTTTTTGCCCGGATTTCGGTTAAAAGCTCCTTTACGGAAGCCATTTCAAAGGACATGGAAGAGGCAAAGAAGGTTTTCAAGGGGAGAAAGGGAAATTGAGGCTGATTTAAAGCCGTAATTACTCGCCTATTCATTTTTGGTAGTTTTTTCCTGATCAAGCTCACGGACTATTCTTTCCACTAAGGGTTTTAGTAAGGGCAGGTCTTTCTTGATTACTTTCCAGACAATCTTATAATCAACTCCAAAATAGAAATGTGAAATCTTATCTCTCATCGCCGCCATATCTTTCCAAGGCAATTCCTTATATAGGGTCTTGATTTTTAGAGGAATGTTTTTTGTTGCCTCTCCGATTATTTGTATCTGCCAGACTACAGCGCTCCTGGTTTTATCGTCACCGAAGAATTCATCATATTCCATATCCCCGGCGAAGCTCTCTATGGAATTTATGGCATCAAGAATATCTTTGATAAAAAGTTTGTAGTCCCGTTTCATATATAGACAACTTCTTTCAGGATCGGGGCTTTCAGTTCAGGGCGGATGCCCCCCTTCCTTACCAGGTCGACTTTTTTACCAAGTAATTTTTCGAGATATCTCTCAAATGCTATGAATTCCAGAAGGCTTGGAATGTCCTCCTCGTCAAATTCCACTATAATATCGACATCGCTCCTCTTCTTTTGCTCGCCCCTGACGAATGAGCCGAATATGCCTATCTCCTTTACCTTGTATTTTTCGCAAATTTCTTTTTTGTGTTTTTTAAGTATTTCTTCTATCTCTTCCAGAGATTTGGGCATAGTCTTTCTCCTGGTTCCCGATTTCCCCTGATTATAACAAATCAGGCGTATTCCACTAAGCGGCCACCGCCACGAGCCGAAATTATTTGCTTCTTATTTCATTTATAATCTCGTCCGTTTTCTTTCCCTTCTTGCTCGGTAGGGCTCCCACCCATTTATCGAAAGGGGATTTGATTATAGCTTTCTTCTTGCAACAACTTTTTTCCCTTTCTATTTGTTTTATTAAATTAAAGTGAGCTGAAAAGAATGGCTCAAATTTTCTAATATATTCAGGACTAAAACCCAATTTATTTAAGCATTCTTCTTTGATTAGTTTCCGCGAAAGTTTTTGCCCTGAATTAAGGCGATGTATTAATGTACTCGGAAGAGAACCAATCAACTCACGGGGATTTTCATGCTTAATAAAAAACAAATTCTCGCCTTTAATCCTTATTTTTCTTTCTATTTGCTTTTTCTTCAATTTTTTTATTATTTGGTCAGTAACATATACACCTAACGGCAATCCCTTTAATTTTTCCGATAAATCGACCAGCGCTTTCCCGCCACAGAGGCTCACTGTAGTATGCTCTGAATTTAAAATGGAATTTTCTGGTGCCCGATTCAGTTTAAGACGCCAGTTCAATGAGCAAGTGCAACACTTGGGGCTACACAGGAGTTACCCTAAGTGTTTATGGAGAGACGATATAAGCAACTGAGTCTGGAGGAAAGGGACAGGATAACGGAGCTGAAGGCAGGGG
>Ga0214473_10000729_pt1 | contig 45244 bp, 45 predicted proteins | sample RVTome_7_FD_203509 | JGI IMG/M metagenome (GOLD analysis project Ga0214473, IMG submission 203509) | Soil microbial communities from uranium-contaminated site in the Upper Colorado River Basin, Wyoming, United States - RVT98D197 | ecosystem: Environmental > Terrestrial > Soil > Contaminated >...
AACGGGCCCGCGGTAGTCACGGCATACTGCCCCGCACCGCATTGGAACGTTGTCGTCCGCGCGTTGCGCTTCGACCGAACTTCGACGCAACTGGCCGACAGGCCGTGAGCGAGGGGGTCCTCATCCGCATCAGTCCACGCCGAGCCGCCTGTCGGAGTTGCCGAGGGTCCAGATGGTGGCGCCGCCGCTTGGGTGGGCGTCGCGGGATCCTTGGCTGCGCGAGCCTGCATGGCGCACAGAAGAAGCACGACAATGAGAATCGCCCTCCCAGCGCTCCACCCGCCCCCAACACCATCGCAGCCGTGATGAACGGAGCCGGGGATGCTCCTTTGCTCGCACCTCGGCACATGACCGCCGGTGCACCGCCGAGCGCCGCAGTGGAGCATACTGATCTTCGGCTCCTTATGGATTGTAGTGTGCATCGGCCTTCTTGCGTCAGACGGCTGCAAATCCTTGGTCAGCGCACCCGCATCGGCTTTCCCTTCAGCCGCTCTTGTCATGGTAAAAACATCGTCGCCGAGCCGTAGACCGAAACCAGGCTAACGCGCATGAAGTGCGTCATGGGGGGGGCATGATGTATATCATAATTGCAGTAATAATGTTCTTTCTGCGTGCGTCATCTACGTAGGTTTACGGAGATCCGTTCCATGGCTGGATCGGCCGAAGTCATCTGAGATCTGGAACTCGATGGACTCATTCAGTCGGCCTGGCGGACTGAACGAAAGGAAAGCAGCCTTGCGTCCTGCCGAGAGCCCGAGCGAGCCGCTGCGCAGCAGCAGGTGGGCGTGATTGGGCATGGGACTCCAGGCGTAAATGGCGGCGCTCGTGCGCCGCACGCTGTGGGCCACGCCCTGCACAAAGTCCTGCCTATCGGCGGGTGTCAGGAAGAGCCGTCGGCGCTCGATGCCGCGCACCATCACGTGGTGCAGGGGCCCGGCGGCATCCAGACGCGGACCTCGCGGCATCGCGCCAATGAATATTATGCATTATATGTAATGTCAATCCATATGCCATATCACTTGGAGATGTCCCCCATCCTCATCAGCCCGGCACATGCAAACGGTGAAATCAATGAAACCTCCTCCCCCTTGCCCTGACGTGCGCCAGCGGAAACCCCTCCGCATTGATCACGAGCCCCAGTACTGCACCCCGACATGGACGGGCCCCGCGGTCCGATGTTCCTCGGTGCTGACACGATCGGCGTGGACGCTCACCAGATCAGTGCCGTCGCCCCGCTTCCGCCGCGGGCGACCACGGTCAATGCACTCCACCACCTCGGGGGGGAGGTTGCGATTTGAGGTTTGTTTCGTTACGTTGCAGGCCTTCATGCCCGGCTCTTAATTCCGTGAAGGGGGAGGTTGCGATGAATCTACAGCGTGCGCTGCGATGGGCGACCGCTTCGGCGGTGGCATTTGAGCTGGCGCTGCCTGCGGTCAGTTGGGGGCAGGCGGCCAAGGCAAAAGGGGAAAAGGCAAAAGCCTATGCCGTGGAAATCGAAGAGGTCACGGTGGTGGCCCAGAAGCGCGAGGAAAACATTCAGGAGGTGCCGATCTCGATCACGGCCCTCACCAGCGAGAAAATGCAGGAGCATGGTGTCACCGACATCATTTCGCTCGGCGCGGTGACGCCGAACGTGCGGGTGACGGAGCATTTCCTCGGGGCTTCATCCGCGTCGGTCTCCATCCGAGGAGTCTCTCAAGGGCTCCCGTCACTGACGCTGCAACCGGCAGCGGGACTGTATGTCGACGGCGTCTACATCGCGAAAATCCATGGGTCCAACCTCGCCTTGGAAGATCTGGATCACGTCGAAGTGCTGCGCGGACCGCAAGGCACCCTGTACGGCCGGAATACGATCGCCGGCGCCTTGAACTTCATCACCAAGAAGCCGACCGAAGAGCGCGCCATCACCTTGCATACGGAGGTTGGCAACTACGACGCGTTCAGGAGCCGCCTGACTTTGAACGTGCCGCTGGTTGGCAAGAACGGGTTGTGGCAGTCGCACGGGCTGGGCACGCTCAGCTTGCGGCAAAACGTGTCGTACTCGTCGCACGACGGATACACCCGGAACTCGTCCCCCACCGCCGTCAAGGCCACAGGTCGCGGGGCGCAGGAAGATCTATCACGGTACGGCACCATGACCCAATTGCGCTGGCAGCCAACCAAAGAGCTGACTGTGGACTATTCCTTCGCATACCACAACATCCGGAGCACGGGCACGGCGTACCAGGCCACCGCCCTCTTTCCCAACATCTTCCCTTTGGTTGGCCCCGGGAGCCCCCTCGATCTCGATATGACGCCCTACATTCGGCCGAGCCGGGCGGGCTCGATTGGGCATAACACCTTCTGCCTCACCCCCAGCATCCCGGAGTCCTGCAACCGTTTTCAGCAGGTGAACAGCGATAATCGCATGCACACGCTGACCGTCGCGTATGACCTCGGCGAGGTGGGGATGCTCGGCAACCTGACGCTGAAGTCGATTTCGGCGTATCGCTCGTTCTACGAGGAGAACGCGCAAGACTATGATGGAACCCCTCTGCCCATAGCGAACTTGGGACAGCGGGAAAACGTCCAGCATTACAGCGAGGAGCTGCAGGTGATCGGCTCCGCACCCCGCCTCACTTACGTGCTCGGGGCTTATTACTACGGTGAGCGCGGGGACGAAAACACACCGCAGTCATTCTTGTTCCAATCCATAGCCTTCATGCCCCGGTACACGAACAACCTTGAGTCTCTGGCGCCCTACGGCCAGGTAACCTACACGCCGCCGATCCTCGGCGACCGGTTCAGCCTGACGGCCGGAATCCGGTTCACGTATGAGCATGACCATGCCACCGGCAACGTCCAGTGTCTCGCCCTCGGCGGACAACCGTGCGCTTTTCTCAACTGGGACAAGGCAGTGGGTGCAAACTTCAGCGTACACGGTCGCGGTCTTCCTGGACTCTCTCCCAATGTCAACGTTTCCTATCAAGCGACGGATGACCTGATGACCTATGTCCGCATCGCGCGCGGCTTCAAAAGCGGCGGCATCAACGTGCAGAGCACCGATCCCAGGGCGATGACAGCCTTCGGCAGCGAGAGACTCTTGCAGTACGAAGTGGGGTTCAAGTCGCAGTGGTTCGACAAGCGGTTGCGGGTGAATGCCGACGGCTATTACAGTGACTACGGGGATCTGCAGGAGAGCCTGCCGCGCATTGAGCGAGGCCAAGGCTCGACCTCCATCACCGCCAATGTCGAGTCCGCAGAAGTCTGGGGCAGCGAGCTGGAAGTGACGGCGCTGCCCGTACGCGGGGTAGAGGTAGACGCGACGTACGGGCTGACACTGGGAAGCTACAAGAAGTGGAACGAGCCTTCACTTGATACGAACGGGAATATCGTTTTCACGAACATCGCTAATCAACGCGTCTTCGCGTTCCAGCCCGAGCACTCGGCCAGCCTGAGCCTCTCGTATACGGCGCCGCCGACCACCACCGGAACCTTGTCAGGGAACGTCGACTTGAGCTGGTTTGACCGCCAATTCTTCAACCCGAACAGCACCACCCCCGCGGCTTGGGCGATGCGGGCTCCCAGCTATTACATCGTCAACGGGCGAGTACAATTCGCGCAGATCCCCCTGGCGAAAGGCAGTCTCGATATCGCCGTGTTCGGGCGCAACCTCTTCAACCGCAGTTATCGCGTGTGGGGCGTGGATTTCAGTGCCTTCGGTTATGCGGCGAACATTTTTGGCCCGCCGCGCACGTTCGGCCTCCAGCTGACCTACAACTTTGCGCAGAGTTGATTGTCGATCGGTCAGGGCTGCGAGTGGGCGCGCCATCTGCGGCGCGCCACTCGCCTCTCCTCCGACCCTCCCACCGTAAGCAAGGCGCGTGACGAACCAGGACAGCAGCCCGGGCCCTAGGGATGTGCGCGTCCACGGTCTCGAAAAAGGGGACCATCCGCGGCCTGCAGCCCACCCGGATGGATGGTAGAGTAGGGTTTTGAGCCATGGCGGCTTCTCGATCGCCAGCTGCGGTGAGGACGAGAGCGGCGAGATCTACGTCGCCGACTATGGCAATGGCACGATCGCCCAGTTGATGGAGCCGACCTGCTCGGGTGACTGCAACGACGACGGTCCCGTTACCCTGGACGAGGTCCTGACCGTCGTGAATATCGCCCTCGGCAACCAGGACGTCTCTGCCTGCCGTCTCGGCGATCCCGATGGTGACCAGCGCATTTCCGTCGACGAGATCCTGGCGGCGGTGAACAACCTCCTGAAGCTGCTGGAACTGACATGGGATCCCTCAACGGTACTGTCGCTGTCGCCACCCGGCCTCGTGCCACTCGGTTGTTGGCGCGACACCCGGAGCGCGCCCGGGAAGGCACGCATATGAGGTGCGCTTTCGATAGGTTTGGAGATCCAGAACAACCACAATAGCCACGAGGAGGAGAAAGATGGCAAAGCGTACTGTTGAGACTGCGATCCCAATTACCGTGGACCGCAATTTGCCCGCCGCGGCGTTTGGCGAGATGGCCAAGACGCTGCAATCGAGTGGCGTGGTCGACTACATGTTGATGTGGGATCAGCTCACGAGCTGGATTGCCCCGTCTCTGTGGACGCCGGAGAATACGCCTCTGGCGAAGGTCATTCCGGATATCGACTCCTATCCCGACTGGAACGTAATGTGTGCTTACGGCGCCGCGCTGGCCCCGGGGCTCGGTACTGCAATCAGCTGCGACGCAATTCGGCGCGGCCCGGCGGAACTGACGCAGACAATGCTTACAGTGGCAAACATCACTCAGGGCAACTCGATCTACCATGTGGGCGCCGGGGAACTAAAGCAGTGCCGGCCCTTCGGCTGGAAGCGCTCCCACGGCGTCTCGCGCCTAGAAGATTTCTACAGGATCTTCCGGGCATTCTGGAACAGTGATAAACCGATCGACTTCGAAGGTAATCACACCAAACTCGACCAGGCGTGGCTGGGAGGCGCCAAACACTACAAACCAAGGATCTTTGGCTTGGGTGGCGGACCAAAGATTATCGATCTCGCAACAAGCTACGCCGACGGTTTCGGCACTATGGTTCCGTTTGTGTGGACGAGCCCGGAACACACGGCGCAACAGATCACGAACATCAAGCGGCAACTCGAGAGCAAGGGCCGCGACCCGGAGCAGTTCGGTTTCGGCATATGGGTGGCGGCGTTATTGCACGAGGACGAGTCGGTGATTGACCGCGCCTTCGCCAACCCCATTACTGCTTGGCAAACCGCCATAATGGGACGCATCACGCAGTCCGACTGGGAAAAGGAGGGCATTGAGCCACCGATGCCGCGTGACTGGCATTATGCCCTGAAGATGCTGCCCGTTAAAATTGGCCCGGCGGAGGTTCAGCAGATGATAAGCCGGGTTACACGGACGATGTCCGAGAAGTCATGGATATACGGCACACCTAAAAAGGTTGCGGCCGACCTAAGAGCCTACGTCGATGCCGGTGCGACATGGGTTGTGGTGATTGACATGTTACCCTGCCTTCTCGAGGCGGCGGAGTCGATGACAGCGGTCCAGCGCAGTATCGAGGTCTGTCGCCTACTGAAGGCGTGAGGAATCTCAGCGTTGAGCCCCTGGATCGAGTGTGTCCGGGTGGCAGACTTGGAGCCGCTGATCCGCAACCCCAGCCTGTCCCCTTTTCTTGCCGCCTATTGACTTTGGACCTTGGACTTTGGACGCTGGACTTCATATGGTTTCGCTCGGCACCGCCTTCGATGACACCGCTGCGCGCCGCGGGGCGTCCGTGGCGCTGATCTACGACCAGAAGGCTTACTCGTACGCCCACTTGAGAGCGCGGGCCGCTGGTATTGCCGGAGGTTTGTTCGCACGCCGTATACATCCTGGTGACCGCGTCGCGATCGGGCTGCACAACTCCCCGGACCTGGCCGCCGCCATTATGGGCACGCTGCAGGCCGGAGCTGTGCTCGTGCCGGTGAATCCGGCCTGCACGGCCGAGGAGTTGACCTACGTGCTTGCCGACGCGGGCGCGCGGGTTGCCATCCTGGAGCCGGAACACGCCATGAGTGCGGCGGAGGCGTCGTTGCCGGACCTGATGCTGATCGCCACCTCGTTGCAAGGCTTTGAGGATGCGCCGCCACGGCCGTCTGCCGTTGGCGCGGAAGCTCCTGCGCTTATCATTTATACCTCAGGGACGACCGGGCGGCCCAAGGGTGCTGTCCTGTCGCACGGCGCTCTATTCGCCAACTTGACGACGGTAGCCAGGGCATGGCGCTGGAGCGAGGACGACCGCTTGCTGCTGACCTTGCCGTGCTTCCATTTGCACGGGCTCGGCCTTGGTCTGCTTGGCTCCTGGCTGGTTGGCTCCAGTGTGGTCCTGCGTCGTCGCTTCGTGGCGGAGGAAGCGCTGGCGGATCTGGAGGGCAACCGGGCGACCATGTTCTTCGGCGTGCCTACTATGTACAACCGGCTCCTGGCTTTGCCCGAGGAGCGTTGCGGGGGGTGCGACCTGAGCCGCATGCGCCTGTGGGTGTCAGGCTCCGCGCCGTTGCCGGCCACCACGTTTGAACGCTTCAAGGACCGTTTTGGTGTCGAGATCCATGACCGCTACGGCATGACGGAGTGTGGGTTCGTCCTGGCCAGCGCGTACGGAGAGCGCCGGCGTGCGGGGACGGTCGGCATACCGCTGCCGGGAATTTCAGTGCGCCTGGTTGACCCGGAAGCCGCGAACTGCGGGCGACTGGAGGACGTGCCGGACGGCATGCCGGGCGAGATTGCCATCAAAGGTACCAATCTCTTCAGCGGCTACTGGAACCGGCCGGAGGAGACGGCTCGCGCCTTCGTCGGTGGCTACCTGCGTTCCGGCGACATCGCGCAACGAGACCCGGACGGCATGTTCCGCATTGCCGGACGCATGTCGGTCGACATTCTGAAGACCCGCGGCTTCAAGGTAAGCGCGGTCGAGATCGAAGATTGCCTGCAGCGCCATCCCGCAGTGCAGGAGGTGGCGGTGGTGGGTGTGCCGGACGCCGATCAGGGAGAACGGGTGGTCGCCGTGATCACGCCCGTAAGCGGCGCTGAACCAGGGAGTGACGCGATTCGCGTTTTCGCGCGCGAGCACCTCGCTCCACACAAGGTACCGTCGCGCGTGGTATTCATGACCGACATCCCGCGCACTGGTCCGGGCAAGTTCAAGAAGAAAGAGATCGTCCGGCTGCTGCTGGTGGAGAACGCCGAGACCTGATCCGGATCACATCTCGCGGCGGCCTTCGAGGGCTTTGCCGAGCGTGGCGGAGTCTGCGTACTCGACGTCGGCTCCCATGGGTAAGCCGTGAGCTATGCGTGTGACCCGCAAGCCGAGCGGTTTGATCAGGCGCGACAGGTATAGGGCAGTGGCTTCGCCTTCAACCGTGGGATTGGTGGCGATGACGACTTCGCGCACACTGCCGTCCTCCAGCCGGCGCAGTAACTCGGCGACTCGCAGCTCCTCTGGCCCCACTCCGTCCAGGGGCGCCAGGCAGCCGTGCAAGACATGATAGCGGCCGGAGAACTGGCCCGAGCGTTCCAGGGCGATCAGGTCGGCCGGGCGCTCTACGACGCAAATCGAGCTGGCATCGCGCCGCGGGTCGCTGCACAAGGCGCACGGGTCATCCGCCGTCAATCCCAGGCAGACGGAGCACATCCGGGTCTCTTCGCGCATCTTGGTGAGCGCCTCCGCCAGTAACTCCACGTCGTGCCGGTCGGTGCGCAGGAGATGAAAAGCCAAACGCGTGGCGGTCTTTTCCCCGATGCCGGGAAGCTTGACAAGTTCTTGGATGAGGCGGCTCAACGGAGGCGGCAGGGCGGACACTATCAACTTCCTCCCATCAGCCCTGGGATCTGCAGGCCACCCGTGACCTTCTTCATTTCCTCCGCCATCATCTCCTGGGCGGCGCGAATGCCCTTATTGACGGCGGCAATGATGAGGTCTTGCAGCATCTGGGTGTCGCCGCCTTTGAGCACTTCGGGGTCGATGCGCAGTTCCCGGAGATCCAGGCGTCCGCTGACCACTGCCGTCACCATGCCGCCGCCCGCGGTAGCCTCGACGGTCTTGGCCGCCGTTTCTTCTTGTATGCGTGCCAGGCGCTCCTGCAGCTCCTGCGCCTGCTTGACAATGTTGCCCAATGGATTGAATCCCTTGCTCATTTGCTACCTCGCTCGCGGCGCGTACGCGCCCTGACTTCCTGGACTTCGCCTCCGAGGATCTCAACCGCGGCTCGCACCACAGGATTCTCCAGAGCGGCCTCGTGCAAGGCCGCAGAAGTCTCCGAGGGGGCGGAAGCGGAGACCTGCGCCGCTTCCGCAGCACGCACGCTGACGCGCATGGGACGGCCGAAAAATCGGGAGGCGAGATCTTCAACCTGTCGCGCCTGGCCGCGCTGGACCAGGTAATCGTAGTAGTAGCCGCTGGGCACGGTGAGAACGAGTTGCGAACCGCTGCAGTCGGGTGGCGTGCCGCTCTGCAGGTAGGGCAGCAACATAACCTTCTCCTTGCCGACAAAGGCGAGGAATTCTTCCCAGCTGTGGCCAGACCGGGGCGAGATTGCGGCGGCTGGCGGCGTCTCGACCGGGGTGGCACCTGGCCGTGGGCGGCCTGCGCCCTCACGCCGTGTGGGTAGCGGCGCCGCTTCCTCGCGGGCCGCCGCCGAAGTACGCGCCGGCGGCTGAGTGCCGAGCCGGCGCTCCAATTCGTCGAGGCGATCGAGCAAGTCGCCGACCGGCACCACCGGTGTGAGGCCGGCGAGCTTGATCAGCAACATCTCCAGAACGAGCTTGGGGTAGGGTACACGTCCCACTTCGTTCTCGGCGTCGAGGAGCAATCGAAACGCCCGGTCGAGATCCTCGGCTCCCCACATTGATGCCTGGCGCCGCACCTCGACGCGCTCCTCCTCCGGCATTGCCGGAAGCAGGTCGACGGTCGGGGCCAGCCGCACCACCGCCAGGTTGCGGAAATGCTCCAGCAACTCCCGGGCGAAGCGCCGCATGTCGTATCCAAAGACGTGGATCTGCTCGAACAGCTCCAGGGCGCGGGCGGGATTGTGGTCGAGGACGGCCTCCGCAATTCCATACAGGAGCTTGCGGTCGGCAAGGCCGAGGGCGGTCAGCACGTCCTCGTCGCGAATGGTCTTGCCGGCAAAGGCGATGACCTGGTCGAACAGCGACTGGGCGTCGCGCATGCTCCCTTCACCTTCCCGGGCCAGCAAAGCCAGGGCCGCGGGGCTGACGGTGATGTCCTCGCTGGCGGCAATCTGGGCCAGGCGCTCGGTGATGAGTTGGAAGGGGATGCGCTTGAAGTCGTAACGCTGGCAGCGCGAGTGAATCGTGTGCGGCACCTTGTGCGCGTCGGTGGTGGCGAAGATGAACTTCACGTGCGCCGGCGGTTCCTCCAAGGTCTTCAACAGGGCGTTGAAGGCGCTGGTGGACAGCATGTGAACTTCGTCAATGATGTAGATCTTGTAGCGGCTCTTGGATGGCTGGTAGCGCACATTCTCGATGATCTCGCGCACGTCATCGACGCCGGTGTTCGAGGCACCGTCGATCTCCAGGACATCGACGGCGTTGCCGGCGGTGATCTCCTGACAGTTCACGCAGGCATTGCATGGTGTAGGGGCCGGGCCGCTGGTGCAGTTCAGGGCCTTGGCCAGGACACGAGCCGCGGTGGTCTTGCCCACCCCGCGCACACCGGTGAACAAGAAAGCGTGGGCGACCCGCCCCGCCCGGATCGCGTTCATCAGCGTCCGGGCAACGTGCTCCTGCCCGACGATGTCGTCGAAGGTCTGCGGCCGCCACTTGCGGGCGAGAACGAGATAGCTCATGGGTTACAAACGCGTATCGCATATCGCCGGATTCGGGAAGGCGGGAATCTTCGCTTCTGGCGATAGGCAATAGGCAATAGGCAATAGGCCATATGCGATAGGCAGGCAAGCCGAGTGGTCAGAAGTGATAGCTAGGTTTCCCCGCGGCACAGAGAAGCAATCGGTACCGCTGCTTCCTTCCGGACCTGACGGGGTTCGCGACGCCCTCTTGCGCGGGACCTAGCTATCGCCACTGACCACTATTTCCGCATACTGCTCCTGACCTCCAATGTTCGCATGTCTGAAGGCGTGCGTCCAGTGCGCGCCTCTTCCACTGTTCCACGAACGGCCTGACCCGACCCTCCCTCTCCAAATTATAGAACTTCCATCAAGGCAGGCAGCCCTATGTTCTATAGAATGCCGTCGAGGCGTACGCAATTTCCAGGGGTGATGCTCGCTTCAACTATGCCAGACGAATATCGCGCCCGCTTCAGTTCTAGGCGGCAGCAGGCGCTTGATTACCGCTCCTGGAACTGAGGCTTGCGCTTACGCCACCGCGGATGCAACTTCTCGGTTTGACAAAGGGGCCGAATGTTGATTACTAGCGCTGGACCTCGCGCGGCGCGAGGTTCCTGATGTAAGAAACGGGGGTTCGTTGCGTCGAAGTTTCTTAGGAGTGAGCACTACGACAGCGCCGATGAAAGGGTCATCGCAATGAAGAACGAGCCGCAATCTCCCCGCCTCGCACTGCTTTCAATGACCGAGGTGTCGCGGATCGCTGCCGAGGCCGGCATTCCGGCGCAGCTGGCCGACCGCAATCTCTTCCGCATCCTGCTCCACAGCCCGCGCGTGGCCAAGAGCTTGCAGATCCCCGTCGAGGAGGGCACACCCTCGTGGCCACCTGACGGGCGCTCTCGGTCTCAAACGGCATGACGAGCTCACACGGAGGTCCTCATGATGATCAACAAGGTGGTTGCCAGCGCCGCAGAGGCGGTGGCGGATATCGCCGACGGTGCGACGCTGCTGGTCGGCGGCTTCGGGCTGTGCGGGATTCCCGAGAACCTGATCGACGCGCTGGTAGACAAGGGCCTCAAGAACCTCACGGTAGTGTCCAATAACTGCGGCGTGGACGACTTCGGCTTGGGGCTCTTGCTCGCGAACCGCCAGATCAAGAAGATGGTCGCGTCGTACGTCGGGGAGAACGCGAGCTTCGAGCTGCAGCTCCTCAACGGCGAGCTCGAAGTGGAGCTCAACCCCCAGGGAACGCTGGCGGAGAGACTTCGGGCCGGAGGGGTTGGTGTTCCGGCGTTCTACACGCCGACGGCCTACGGTACGCAGCTCGCCGAGGGGAAAGAGACGCGCCAATTCAACGGGCGCCATGTGGTCCTGGAGCGGGCCATTACCGGTGACTTCGCGCTGGTCAAGGCCTTCAGGGCCGACCGCCATGGAAACCTCATCTACCGCAAGGCGGCGCGCAACTTCAATCCGCTCTGCGCCATGGCGGGCAAGGTGTGCATTGCCGAGGTGGAGCAGTTGGTCGAGATCGGCGAGCTTGACCCCGATCTCGTTCACACGCCCGGCATCTTCGTCCACCGCGTCGTCGTCGGCGAGCATTTCGAGAAGCGCATCGAGCAGCGCACGACGCGGCCGCGCGCTTGAAGCCCACACGGAGTCCCACAATGCCCCTGAATCGTCAAGACATCGTCAAGCGCGCGGCACAAGAGCTGCGCGACGGCTACTACGTGAACCTCGGCATCGGCATCCCGACGCTGGTGGCCAACCACATCCCGAAGGGGATGGAGGTGGTGTTCCACTCGGAGAACGGCATCCTCGGTTACGGGGCATTCCCCTTCGAAGGTGAAGAAGATGCCGATCTCATCAATGCCGGGAAGCAAACGGTGACGGAGCTGCCGGGAACGTCCTACTTCGACTCGTCGCTCTCGTTCGGCATGATTCGCGGCGGGCACATCGATCTGGCCATCCTCGGAGCCATGCAGGTCGACGCCAGTGGCAGCATCGCCAATTACATGATCCCGGGCAAGATGGTCAAAGGGCCGGGAGGGGCGATGGACTTGGTGGCGGGCGCCAAACGCGTCATCGTCGCCATGGAGCACGTCGCCAAGAACGGTGAGAAGAAGATTCTCGAAAAGTGCAACCTGCCGCTCACCGGCGTCGGCGTCGTTACGCGCATCATCACCGATTACGCCGTGATCGACGTCACCCCCAGTGGGCTCGTGCTGGTCGAGAAGGCGGCGGATCTCACCGCCGAGGACATTCAGCGCGCCACCGAGCCGCGACTCAGCATTTCTGCCGAGCTGCGCGACATCGCGGTGTGATGCCGGCGGCGCGAGACGAGACCGGCGAAGGCTCACCCATGCTCACCCGCATGGGCATGGGCATCTCGGCGGCCTGTGAGCGCTACTTCCCGGACGCGTTCGTCTTTGCCCTGGCGGCGGTCTTGGTCGTGCTGAGCGGCGGGCTCTTACTCGGCGAGGCGCCGCTCAAGCTGGTCAGCGAGTTTGGCCACGGCTTCTGGGTGCTGGTGCCCTTCACCATGCAGATGGCCCTGGTCATCATCGGTGGCTTCGTGGTAGCGAGCTCGCCGCCGTTCACGCGGCTCATCCGTCTCTTGGCCGGCATTCCCCAAACGCCGCGCGTGGCCGTTGCGTTCGTGGCGTTGTTCTCCATGCTTGCCGCCCTCCTGTCCTGGGGGCTCTCGCTCGTGTTCACGGGACTGCTCGTCCGCGAGGTGACGCAGCGGGTTCGCGGCATAGACTATCGGGCTATCGGCGCAGCGGCCTACCTCGGCCTGGGAAGCATCTGGGCGCTCGGTCTCTCTTCCTCGGCTGCGTTGTTGCAGGCCACGCGCTCCGCCATACCTGCGGCGCTGCTGCCCGTCACGGGCGTGATTCCCCTGTCACAGACCATTTTCCTTTGGCAGAGCCTGTTGCTCGCGGCCATTCTTGTGGCCCTGTCGGTGGCCGTCGCCTACTTTTCCTGTCCGTCGCCGGCGCAGGCGAAGACCGCCGAGGCGATGGGCGTGCGGTTCGAGCCGCTCACCGTGGCGGTCGAGCCGCCGCGAACACCCGCCGAGAAGCTCGAGGCGAGCCCGGTCCTTGGCGTGACCATGGCTTTGCTCATGCTGCTGTTCTTGGGCCTGGAGGTCACCAGCAAGGGTCCCGTGGCCGCCACGGACCTCAACAACTTCAATTTCGCCTTCCTGGCGCTGGGGCTGCTGTTCCACCGCCAGCCGCGGTCGTTCCTGCGCGCCGTGGAAAAAGCAGTGCCGGCTACCACCGGGGTGCTCATCCAGTTTCCATTCTACGCTGGCGTGTTCGGTCTCATCTCCAATACCGCCATCGCCCCCTGGCTGGCCGACCTGTTCACGCGCATGACCACGCCGGGCACCTTCCCCCTGGCCGTAGCCGTCTATTCCGCCCTGCTGGGCATGCTGGTGCCGTCGGGCGGCGGCAAGTGGATTGTCGAAGCACCCTACATCATGGCGGCAGCCAACAACCTGCACGTGCACCTGGGCTGGACGGTGCAGATCTACAACGCCGCCGAGGCGCTCCCGAACCTCGTGAACCCGTTCTGGATGCTGCCGCTGATGGGAATCTTGAACGTCAAGGCGCGAGACCTCGCCGGCTACTCCATTCTCCAGCTCCTCTTCCACGTCCCAGTGGTCTTGTTCCTGTGTTGGCTGTTTACCCAGACCCTGTCGTACGTTCCGCCAACTCCGTTAGAAATGTGAGTTTGAATGATGCTCACCTACTTGACGGCCGCAGTATGCTGCAACACTCAAGGACAAATTCAAAGCGGATTGTTCCGTTGGCATCAGATTACCAGGATTTGAAAAACATTTACTGTAACCGTTTAGCGGTCTGAAGCTGACGACGACTTTTTTCCGCGGCCGCTCTGACGTCTCCTTCTGGAACCTGGTGAAGACCACACGAGTCCGCGCGGATGCTGCTAATTCGGACCAGAAGACCAAGGGGCTGGCCACTTTGGCCAACCCCTTGACTTTCCTACTCCCCGGGCCGGACTCGAACCAGCGACCAATCGGTTAACAGCCGATCGCTCTACCGACTGAGCTACCGGGGACCATGCTCGTCAAACGTCGTCGATGAATCTAGGACTCAGGACAAACCGTGCGACGAAGCTGGTTCCGTACCATACGCGCCCCCCGGCTTCAAGTTAGGCGGCAAGCGCTGCCTCGAGTTCTCCGCACACGCTTCCGTCAGTTTCGGTGACCCGCGCCCATTCGAGCTCGCGGCGCGCCGCTGCGCCACCTATCGCGCCGAGCGCCCAAGCGGCGTGCCCGCGGACCAGCACGGCGGGGTCGCGGCGGAGCACTTCGCCCAGCACCGGCACCGCAGCGGGGTTGCCGGCGTTGCCGAGAACAACCGCCGCGTTGCGCGCCAGGCCCTCACGCCGGGCGCGCCAGAGCGCCATGTGACGGAACCGGCGGCGGAACGCTTCTTCGGTGAGACACAATATCTCCGGCAAATAAGGGAACAGTAGATCAATATCGGCTGCCCGATGATCTCGCGCAAACCGCTGGTTCCATGGGCAAACTTCCTGGCAGATATCGCAGCCGAATACCCAGTTGCCCAACCGCGTGCGGAGCGCGGGCGGGATCGCTCCCCGGTGCTCGATGGTCAGATACGACAAGCAAAGGCGGGCGTCCAGCTCGTAGCCCGGCCCCAGGGCCCCAGTAGGGCAGCCGTCCAGACAACGAGTGCACGTGCCGCAGCGGTCGGGCATTGGCGGGTCCGGCTCCAGTTCCACATTGGTCAGAATCTCGCCCAGAAAGAACCACGAGCCGTCGTCAGTGTGCAGGATGTTGGTGTTCTTGCCAAACCAACCGATGCCGCTCTCTGCGGCCCATTCGCGTTCGAGGACCGGACCAGTGTCAACGTAAACTCTGGCGATCACACCGGGCCGCAGCTGGCCCATGTGCTCTGCCAGAGCACGAAGCTTTCCCTCAATCGGGCCGTGGTAATCGGGGCCGAGAGCATAGGCCGCGATTTTACCACGCAACTGCTGCTGCCAGTCGATGGCGGGCACCGGGGGAGGAAGGTAGCGGTAGCTCAGCGTGATGATGCTGCGAACCTCAGGCAAGAGCAGGCACGGGTTCAGGCGCTTGGTAAGGCCGCGCTCGAGGTAACCCATTTCGCCCCCCTTGCCCTCGGCGACCCACTGCCGGACGAAATCGGCATGCGGCGGTGCCTCGACTCGGGCAATGCCGCAACGCTGAAATCCCAGTTGCCTCGCTGCTGTTCGGATTGCTTCCTTCATGTCTCGCATGTCGGAGACCGTATCGATTATCGTAAACCTCCGACGAACACGCACACAACCCATGACAGGCGAGGTTTGAAGGGTGCGTTCGGCCCTGAGGCCTGGAGAAGTTGATGCGGCGCCATGGAATCCAGCTGAGTCGTTCCACGTCGGCTCAAGCCGAGCTTTCCGGCGATATGCGATGAGCGATATGCGAACCCCTATTCAGGCCTGCGATCAGCGGCGGTTTCCGCCAGCGCCTGTTCGTAAGTAGCCAGATCGGTTTCGGAGAATAATACAAACCGAACGAGCTTGATGATAGGGGTAGCTGGCAGCGTGCTGCAGACCGTCGCAAGAGCGATGCGCGCCGCCTGCTCGATGGGAAAGCGGTAGGCACCGGTGCTGATGGACGGGAAGGCGATGGTGGTCACGCCGTTATCACGAGCGACCTCCAGGCTGCGCTGGTAAGCACCGGCGAGCAGTTCGGGTTCACCATGGCGGCCGTCGCGATAGACCGGACCGACCGTGTGTATCACGTGCTTCGCCTTCAGCTTGCCGCCGGTGGTGATCTTGGCGTCGCCCGTGGCGCATCCTCCAAGCTTCTTGCAGGCGGCAAGTATCGCGGGGCCACCGGCACGATGAATGGCGCCATCGACCCCTCCGCCGCCGAGCAAACTGGTGTTGGCGGCATTGACGATGGCGTCGGTGTCCTGCGCAGTGATGTCACCGCATACAAGCTCGATCCGACTTCGGCCTATTCGGTCTATAATGAGCTCACGCATGGAAATGACTCCTCCCAATTAACCTGATCTCTAACCAAATACCCAAGTTTTCCGTTGCTGGACACGGACGGTTCTGGCCTCGTTTCTGGGCCGCATTAGAGCCAGTCGGCTTGAGCCGACTTGGAACGACTCAGCCAGCGAATTCGATTCGCTGGCGTCCCGCTGGGGATGCTGCGCCTATGCCGACGAGGCTGCACGCACTGGGCCAGGTCCGAGGGCTAGATGCCTGCTCCAGGCCCCCAAGCCCTCACGCTCCTTCTCCAGCTCGCCGGCCGGCTGCCAGACCCACGGCCAGCAACATCACCGCCGCGCCGGCCATGCCCTGGTGGCTGAGATGCTCGCCTAACCAGAGTGCCTCGGCTATGGCGGCGGTCAAGATGCTGGTGGCAGCGGCCAGGCTGCCTTGTGTTGCCGGAGCGAATCCCAGGCCCTGGTGCAGCAGCAGTTGTCCGCAAACGGAGCTCAGAATGAGGCCGGCGAGCGCGACCGTCAGGGCAGGGGAGAGCGATGGCAGTTCCGAGAGCATGGAGGGGGCGGTGAGAACGGCGCCCACGGCCATGAAGTAGGTCGTGATCAACAGTGCGCTTTCCGTGGCGCGGAGCTGCCGCGCCGTGGCCACCGCTCCGCCGGCCAGGACGGCGGCTCCCAGCGAACTGATGCCTCCCCACATGACCGACGCATCTATCTCGGCGCGCGGGTTGAGAACGATGACCCCGCCTAGGAGGCTCAACACCAGGGCCGCGGCGATGCGGCTGTCGAAGTGCTCCTCCATGAACGTTACGGCAAACAGCGCCGTGAACACCGGATAGGTGCATTGCAATGCCGTCGCCAGGCCGGCGCCCGCCCAGCGGATGCCGTTGAAGTACAGCATGATGGCTCCGGCTCCCAGTAGAGCCCGCTGCAGGACGCGAAAGAAGTTGCCCGGCTGGGGCCACAGTGCTCTTCCGCGTCCGAGCGCCAGCAGTACCAGCAGCGCCCCGGTGAAACGTACGAAGGCGATTTGCAGCGGCGGCATCTCTCGCGCCGCAACTCGTACGAACACCGCCATCAGTCCGAACATGATCGCCGCGATGAAGATGACGCCCACGCCCTTGAGCAGGACCGTCCGCCGGTCGAGAGGAAGTTCCACGATGGCCATAATTACGTAGGGACGAATGGCGAAGAACGGCGCGAGAGTCAATGCGGCGTTATCCGAGTCTGGGAGTGTGGAGCCCTCGGTGTGAGCCGAGTGGCGGTTGTGCAGAGGGTGCTACTGATTCGCGCCGCCACAAAGCGCGATGACGTGCCGCGCTGTCTGCAGTGCTTCATCGGCGTCGGTGCGGGAGAACAGGGCTTCCGCTTCCGTATCAGTTTCTTCGTCTCCGTAAAACGCCAACTCGCGCTCCTCGCGCAGGCGGCGCGAGGCGGAGACCAGCGTGTCGATCTCGGCTGCTACCGCCACGGGTAGCCGATCGAGATTTCGGCGCAACGCACCGCTAACGTCGTGCACCCGTGGCACCTCCGCGCCAACGGTGCGCAACAGTCCTTTCAAGGCTAGTTCGACTGCCTCTTGGCAACGCCGGACCACGAGATTCCACGCTTCGTCTTCGTAAAGACGTTCGGCTTCTCGCAGGACGGTCTTGGCTCGGCCGAGAAAGCTGCGCGCCATCTCATCGGCAGTCATATCTCAATCACATCGCCGCGCTTGAAGTCTGGCTTCAGGTCCCAGTACCAGGTCTTGCCTTGCCATACGCGTCGCGATCCCAGCCGCGTCAACGAAGTTCGGACACGATCGAGGACCCGCGCAAAAAACCCCTCACGGTCGTACAGCAGCCGCGCGTCCTCGGTCATATCGAGGTACAGCGGAATCACCCGCTCCGCTTCCGCTGGCGTGCGCACAATCCGCGCTAAGCGCGTGGCGACCCCGCAACGTTCAGTTCTAGCCAGCTCGTCTTCTAATGCTGCATCAGCAGGCGCGAGGAGCCGCTTTCGTGCAAATTGTCCGGCCGGTAAGTCCTTTGCGATGATCAGCAGATCGATATCTGACGTAGCCGACGCGTCTCCGCGCGCCACTGAGCCAAACAATACAACCGACACCAGCTGTGCCCCCAGGGTCGAGATGACCAACTCCGCATAGCAGTCCGCGAGTCGTCGCAAGATCTGAGCGGGCGCTTCGGTTGTCATCGCTTGAAACTAGCATACCACCGGCAATTTCCGCCAACGTCCGGGAGGCGGAACTGCGCCCTGCGACGCAGGCTTAGCAGCGGATAGGACGCAAAGTCCGGAGGGTCGAGCGCGCCGCCGCCGGTCTGTTTCTCGATCTCATCAAGAGCATGCGGCAGCGCGACAAGCACCTGGTGGTGGTCAATGCCCACGAGCACCCGAAGTTCCTGCGCAGCATCTTTCGACGCCAGAGCTTTGCCGCAGGCGAGGTGATCATTCGCCGAGGCGAGCCGGCGAGTGAGCTGTACCTCTTGATGAGCGGACAGGTGACCATGGCCAGACGCCTCAACGAAGAAGTTGCAGCGCTGTCACGATAGGCCCCCCACTTCTCTTTGCCTGAACCCCGCTGATTTTGTATCGTTACGAAATGAGCGTGCACGACGATATCGTTGCGGTATGCAAAGCGGCGCGCAGAGCGGCGCGGGTGGTGGCTGGGGCGTCCACCGGCACCAAGAACCGCTGGTTGAAAGACGCGGCGGCGCGCCTGCGTGCGGAGAGCCCGCAGCTGCTGGAAGCAAACCGTGCCGACGTGCAGCGCGGCCGTGAGGCGGGACTTTCCGCCGCCTTGATCGATCGCTTGACCTTGACGGACCCGCGCATCGAGTCCATGGCTAAAGGCCTGGAGGAAGTGGCGCAGCTTCCCGATCCGGTCGGGGAGACCATCACTCAGTGGCGGCGCCCGAACGGCCTTGAAATCAGCCAGGTGCGGGTGCCACTCGGCGTGGTGGGCATCATCTACGAGTCGCGTCCCAACGTCACTGCGGACGCGGCCGCATTGTGTCTGAAGGCCGGCAACGCGGTGCTGCTCCGCGGCGGGTCCGAAGCGCTGGCGACGAATACCGCCATCGCAGCGGTGCTGGCCGAGGCCGCGGCTGCCTGCGACCTATCGCCAGAGGCCATCCAGCTCGTGGCCACCGCCGACCGTGAGGCGGTGAAGGTGTTGCTGCGGCAAGACGCCTATATCGACGTAATCATCCCGCGCGGCGGGGAGAGCCTGATCCGTGCCGTCACCGAATCCTCCACCATCCCGGTGATCCAGCATTACGCCGGGGTGTGCCACACCTACGTGGACGAGTACGCGGATCTCGCCATGGCGGAGCGCATCTGCTTCAACGCCAAAGTGCAGCGTCCCGGCGTCTGCAATGCCATGGAAAACATGCTGGTACACGCCGCCGTGGCTCCCAGGTTTCTGCCGCCCATGCTGCGCGCCTTCCAAGAAGCCGGCGTGGAAGTCCGCGGCTGCGAACGCACGCGCCGCATCGTGCCCGGCCTCACGGCGGCCACCGAAGAGGACTGGCGCACCGAATACCTCGATTTGATTCTGGCCGTAAGGGTCGTCGACTCACTGGCCGAGGCGGTGGAGTTCATTGCCACCTGCGGCAGTGGTCATTCCGACGCCATCGTCACCGACCACCTGCCGCACGCGCGGGCATTTGCCGCCCTGGTGGACTCGGCGGCGGTTTACGTGAACGCTTCGACGCGCTTTACAGACGGCTACGAATTCGGCTTTGGCGCCGAGGTCGGCATTTCGACCAATCGGTTGCACGCTCGCGGTCCCATGGGCCTGCGCGAGCTTACGACCTACAAGTACGTGGTGTACGGCAGCGGCCAGATCCGCCAATGAGGCCGCTCCGTGACCCGGTCCAAAGCCTCGGCGCGCGTCGGCATTCTAGGTGGTACTTTCAACCCCATTCATCTGGCCCATCTCCGCTGCGCCGAAGAGGTGCGTGAAGCGCAGAAACTCGATCGCGTCCTGTTCATTCCTTCGGCCACGCCGCCGCACAAGGCTGGCCGCGAGTTGCTGGCCGTCGAGCACCGCCTGCGGATGGCGCGTCTGGCGGTTGCGGGCAACCCCAATTTCAAGGTTTCCGGGATTGAAATAGAACGGCCGGGGCATTCGTATTCCGTCGACACGCTGCGTCTTTTGCGGGCGCAGATGCCGGGTGTGGCGTTCTCTTTCATCATGGGCGCCGACGCCTTTCGAGAAATCGAGACCTGGAAGGAGTACGAGAGCCTCTTCTCACTGTGCGACATCGTCGTGATCTCGCGCCCGCCGTACGATCACTGTGCTCTAGCTGAGGCGCTGCCCGTTGCCGTACGATCGCAGTTTTGTTACTCTGAAAACGTATTGGAGCACCGCACGGGAAATAAGACAATTTTCCAACACGTTACCGATCTGGATATCTCTGCCTCCTCGATTCGTCGCCGCCTCGCCCGTGGTCTCTCCATCCGCTACCTGGTTCCGCCCTCAGTTGAAGATTACATTACACAGCACGGACTGTATGTTCGGAGGTTGCGTTGACGCAGATTGACGAGCGCACCAAGGCGCTGCTCTGCGTGCGGTTCGCCCTCGAGAGGAAGGCTTACGACCTCGTCTTGATGGAAGTCGGCCAGTTGAGCTCGCTGGCGGATTACTTCCTTATCTGTACCGGCCGCTCGGACACTCAGGTCCAAGCCATCGCCCAGAGCATCGAAGAGAACCTCGGGCGGGCGGGCCTGCGGCCGCTGGCCGTAGAAGGATATCCCGCGGGGCAATGGGTGGTGATGGATTATGGCGATGTGGTGGTGCACATTTTTTACGAGCCGGTACGGGAGTTCTACGATCTGGAGCGTCTGTGGGCGCGCGCTCCGCGGGTGAGGTTGCCCGAACCGTATCAGAGTCAGGCGCACGACTTGCGTCTAGGTACCGAAGCGCGATAACTGCTATTGCGGAGCGGCTATGAAACGGGCTCTTGCCGTCATCCTGGGCGTGGTGATGGTTTGCCTGGTCGCCTACCTGTCGTGGCTCAATCCCGCGGCTGTAGAGTTTCGCCTGACGCCGGGGCGCAGTATCCACGCGCCCTTATCGGTGCTGGTGGTCCTGTCCTTTGTTATTGGATTGTTGCTGGTACTCACCGCCGGCTTGATCCAGGCAGGGCGGCGCGCCCTGGTGGCGTGGCGGCTCGGGCGCCAGCAGCGGCTGGAGGAACGGATAGAGAATTGGCAAGAGCGCGGCTCGGAGCTGATCTGGCGCGGCGACCTGCAGCAGGGGCGGGCCTTGTTGCAGAAGGCGTGGCAGCGCCGGCCAGAGGATGCTCGCGCACTGTTGACCCTGGCAGAGTCTTATCTCGATACCGGTGACTTCCATCGCGCCACCCGGCTGCTGTCGGAGGCGGCCAGCCAACAGGAAGCCAATCCGGACGTTCTATTCGCGCTGGCCGAAGCTTACCGCCGGGCCGAGGACCGAGCCGCTTCGCTGACCATCCTGGAGCGCCTGCACGCCTTGCGCCCGCACTCTCCGCGTGCCGTGCGTGCCTTGCGCGACGCCTACATCGATGGCGAGCGCTGGACAGAGGCGGTCAACCTGCAGGAGGGACTGTTGGCACAGGTGCGCGATCCGGCGCAGCTGGCCCGGGAACGGGCATGCCTGTCAGCCCTGCGGTACCAACTTGCGATTCACGTCGAGGACCTGCCCGCGCGTGTGCAGGCCCTTGAGGCCCTTGCCGACAGCCGTGCCGGCAATGTGCCGCTGTGGGTGAGCTTGGGCGACGCTTTCGTGTCGAGTGACCGGCGTGACGAAGCCTCGGTGGTCTGGGAGCGGGCCCTGCGGACCCAGGCGCGCACGGTGTTCGTCGAGCGCTTGGCCTCGATTGCCACCGAAAACCGCCACCGTGAACGCCTGCGCAACCTTCTGCGCAAGCTGCGCTCCGATCAGGTGCGCCCCGACATGGTGCGCCTGTTGACTGCCCAGCTCCTCCTCGAAGACGGAGAGACCGACCAGGCGGCGCGCGAGCTCGACGCGGTGCAGAACCCGGCGAACCTGCCGCCCTTTGTGCAACGCCTGCGCGCCGAGATTTATCGGCAACGCGGCAACCTCGAAGAAGCCGTGACCGCCTACGCCAAGGCGCCGGTACATGATACGGCGTACCGCTGCAGTGTGTGCGAGCGCCAGGTCATTGACTGGACCGGGTACTGTATGCGGTGCCACACCCTGGATTCATACCGCTCGGAGGTCGAGATCGGTCTGCTGTGAGCCTCTGGGCGCCCGCAAGCTCACAGCAGATGGCCATTCACTCCGCGGCGGGTACGTAACCGTTCTTTTCCAGATACGACAAGATCACCGTGACGCATTCAGCTTCGGACTGTTTGTCGGTATGCACCACGATCTCTGGCTTCAGCGGCGGTTCGTACGGAGCCGATATGCCGGTGAACTCCTTGATTTCACCGCTGCGCGCCTTCTTGTAATGTCCCTTCGGATCACGGCGCTCGCATTCCTCCGGTGAACAGCTGACGTACACCTCCAGGAATTCTGCCGGCTTCATGATCTGGCGGGCCTGGTCGCGGTCGGCGCGGTAGGGGGAGATGAAGGCCGTAATATTCATGACGCCGGCTTCCGTAAAAAGCTTGGCTACTTCACCAATGCGGCGGATGTTCTCGTTCCGGTCTTCGGGCGAGAATCCAAGGTCCTTGTTCAGGCCGTGACGAACATTGTCGCCGTCGAGGATGTAGGCGTGGATGCCGCGATCCCACAAGGCCTTCTCCAGCGCCACGGCCACGGTTGATTTGCCGGAGGCCGGCAGCCCGGTCATCCACAAGGTGCATGACTTGTGACCCGTCACCGCTTCCCGGTCGGCTTTGTTGACCGCACCGTGATGCCAGACGACGTGTTTAGACTTGAGATTTTCCATTCAGCAGACCCTTTCCGTATTTAGAGTACGTGCTTTGTACTGAAAGAGCGGGAATCTCTCAAGTGGAGGCGGCGGCCTCCCGTTACCCGGCTGTATTCATCGTTCGCACGCAGCTATGCTGGGCGGACCGTGCTGTCCTGGATGCGAACGAGCTATGGACGACAACTTTGCGGCTGGAGTGACCTGGGACTTGTCCGATCTGTATGCCGGACCGGACGACCCGCGCATAGTCGGAGATCTTGATGACGCTCTGGAGGCTGCGCGCGGGTTCGCTGCGACCTACCGGGGAAAGATTGCCGATCCGGCGGGGCCTTCCGCCACGATGGTCGCGGAGGCCGTGGCGGCCATGGAGAGCATCCTCGAACAGGCCGGCAAGGCTTGCGTTTACGCGGAGCTGTTGCATGCGGCAGATGTCGGTCCCGCACGCCACGGGGCCCTGGTGGCACTGACGCAAGAAAAGGCGTCAGCCGTTCGCCAGGAGCTGTTGTTCTTCGAGCTCGAGTGGCTGGCGCTCGACGATGCTGTCGCCGGCGCTGTACTCGAACATCCCGCCTGCGCCGCGCGCCGGCATTTTCTCGGCAGTTTGCGCCGCTACCGGCCGCACGTTTTATCCGAGCCGCAGGAGAAGATTCTCGAAGAAAAGGCCAACACCGGGCCGCGGGCTTTTTCTCGCCTGTTCGACGAGGTGCTTTCTTCGTTGCAGTTCGAGGTCGAGGTCGGGGGCAGTTCACAGTGCCTCAACGAAAGCGGCGTACTGGCACTGCTACACGACAGCCGCCGCGACGTGCGCCGCGCCGCCGCCGCGGCCCTGACGCGCGGGCTGGAGACGAATCAACTGCTGCTCGGATTCATTCTGAACACGCTGGTGCAGGACCACGCCATCGACGACCGCCTCAGAACCTACCACGACCCCATGGCGGCGCGCCACCTGGCGAACGAAATCAGCGATGCCACGGTGGCGGCGTTGCTGCATGCGTGCGAAGCCAATCACGACCTCGTGCAGCGCTATTATCGGTTGAAGCGACAGGTGTTGGGACTCGCCGATTTCGCCGATTACGACCGTTATGCCCCCATTGCGGCCGAGCAGGGCACCGTGCCGTGGGCGCGATGCAAGGCCACGGTACTGGCGGCGTATCGCGCCTTCGCTCCGCAGATGGCGGAGATTGCCGCCAGATTTTTCGACCAGCGTTGGCTCGACGCGGAGTTGCGCCGCGGCAAGCGTGGCGGCGCTTTCAGCGCCTCGACCGTGCCCAGCGTGCACCCCTACGTGCTGGTCAATTATACCGGCCGCTGGAACGACGTGACCACGGTAGCGCACGAGTTGGGCCACGGCGTGCATCAATACCTGGCCCGGCCGCGGGGGTACCTGGAAGCCGACACGCCGCTGGTGCTGGCTGAAACCGCCAGCGTGTTCGGAGAGATGTTGGTGTTTCAGCATCTCCTGGCGGAGGTGACCGATCCGCAAGCCCGACTGGGGCTGGTGTGCACCAAGATCGAAGATGCCATCGCCACCGTCTTCCGGCAGGTCGCACTTACCCGGTTCGAGCAGAAACTACACGGTGCGCGGCGCACACGCGGGGAACTGTCGCGCGACGAGATCTGTACTTTCTGGCAGGAGGTCAATGCGGCACTGTATGGTGACGCGGTGGAGCTGTCGCACGGTTATCGTTGGTGGTGGGCCTACATTCCGCACTTCATCCACACGCCCTTCTATTGTTACGCCTACAGCTTCGGCGAGTTGCTCGTCCTCGCCCTTTACGAGGTGTATCGGCGGGAGGGATCCGCTTTTGTCCGGCGCTACTTGGAGATCCTGGCAGCTGGCGGTTCCGAAACACCCGCGGCCCTGCTGCGCCGATTCGATCTGGACATTAACGCCCCGAGTTTCTGGCAGCTCGGGCTCGAGCCGCTTCGCCAGATGGTCGCCGAGGCCGAGGATCTGGCAGCGCAGGTGTCGGCAAGGTAGGGGCAGCCATTGTGGCTGCCCGGCTCCGCATGCGGCAAAGGGGAGGGCACCCACAAGGGTTAGATTCCGCCGATCTCGTCGGGGTCGATGTCGCGGGCCTGGTCGAGGGTGGAGGCTTCTTCGCCGAAGCGGTCCTGAATAAGCCGCAGCACGCTGAGGTAGACCGTCTCGCCGTCGTCGTCCCGGACGATGAAGAACGGGGCGTTGGCGACACCGAAGCGGTCGCCCAGAACGGTGCCCGGACTGGTGGGATCGCCCTCGTAGGCCCAGACGATCTCGTCAATGCGATCCAGGTAGCTGCGCGCGCGCAAATGTTCCGTCACCTCGGCGCACTTACGGCAGTCGGAGCCGTCGCGCATGCGTTTCTTGACCATGGTTATGTGCATAGGTGTCACCCTATAAGTTACCGTCCTGCACCCTCGTCAGATTGTCGGCGTGCAGTCCGCACTCCTTGAGCAATTCGTCCTCCCACCACCAGCGCCCCTCGCGTTCATGCTGACTCGGATTGACCGGCCGGGTGCACGGCTCGCAACCGATGGAGGCGTAGCCGCGCTCGTAGAGAACGTTGTAGGGCACCTCGCGCTCGCGAATGTACTGCCACACCTGCTGCGAGGTCCAGTTGGCCAGGGGATTGAACTTCACCAGCGGGCGCGACACGGAGCCGAAGGTGCGGTCGAGTTGGATCACGGGGATTTCCGAGCGGGTTCCGGGGCTCTGGTCCTTGCGCTGGCCGGTGATCCAGGCGTTGAGGGGTTTAAGGGCACGGACCAGGGGCTCCACTTTGCGGATGTCACAGCATTCCTTATGACCATCCTTGTAAAACGAGAAGAGCCCCTTCTCCCGGACCAGTTTCTGCACGGCTTCGGCCTGCGGCGAGAACACCTCGACCGGAATGCGGTAGTGACGGCGGATGTGATCGATGAACTGATAGGTTTCCGGGTGCAGTCGGCCCGTATCCAACGTGAACATCTTCCACTTGCCGCCCAGTTTGCTCGCCATGTCGATGAGCGCGGTCGATTCCGCGCCGGCGAATGAAATGGCGATTTCCGGCCCGAATTCGCGGATGGCGAACTCCAGGATGTCACGCGGGTCGCGCCCGGCGTACTCCGCGGCCAGGGCCGCTATGGTCTTTGTATCAACGAGCATCTAGTTCTCCCGGCGTGAGATTGCCGCAGCACTTGCGATCGTACCCATCTATGTACCAGCCCATGCACTTCGCTCGCAAGTGCGCGAGTGGAGCGGGTTACGGGCCGAATTGACAGCACTGGTTGCGGCGTGGGGAAATGGGACGTTTTTATGATCGGCTGCGTGTGCTATCCTTTTGCCGTTCGCTGGGATGGCCATCTGACTGTCGGAGAGAGAGCATCATGTCTACCGACCGTGGCGTGAGCGAGAAGATACTGAACGTATTGCGGCCTTATGCGTCGAACTGGACCGGCAGTCTGGGACGCGGTGATCTGGTTGTGCCGCAGCGCGAGATTCCACGTTTGATCCGGGACCTCCTGGACGCTGTGCAGGAAGGCGGCGATCGAGGTGGGGAGGCGAGCGAAGTCGAAGTCTTCCGGCTGCTCAACGACTGCCGTCACCTGCCGTCCCTGCAAGAGCAGGTTCAACGTCTGCGGCAGGCCTTCGTGATCTTGAAACGGGAGAGCTGAAGGCGGTTCAATTGGTACTTCCGCAACTGCCGCCGCTCTGGTATACGAACACCGTCATCGGATGCGCAGGATGGTTGCAGTGGCTGCTATTCGTCGAATCCGCGGTAGCGGTGTCAGGATACGGCGTTGAGCACCGTCACTTTGCACGACGTTGAGCAGATCTTCACGGTGCTGGAGCGCCTCGGAATCTCCCGCTACGATGTGGTGATTCCGCTGCGTTCGTACCATCCCGGCGGTGCGCGCCGGCTGCCAAACGCAAAATACGAAATCGTAGTGGACGAGGCGGTGCCAATCGACGAGTGGCTCCCCGTGATCGAGGCGCAACTGAGGGCACTCAAGCAGTCGTAGGAGGGCCGGATTCTCATGAGAACCTGGGGGATGGTGGTGGTGATGGCAGCGGGGCTGTGCGGCTCGCTGATGGTTGCACAACGGGCGGAGGCTCGCCGTGCGGTGCGACACCCGGTCGAAAGGAAGTCCGCCTCGGGTGAGGCTGGCGATCTGTACCGCTCCGCCGTGTTGATCGACGCCGAGTCGGGAACAGTGATGTTCGAGAAGAACTCCCATGTGGCCGGCCCCCCCGCTTCCATGACCAAGATGATGCTGATGCTGCTGGTTGCCGAGCGAGTACGGGACGGCAGCTTGCATTGGGACTATCCCATTGCCACGTCCGCATGGGCCAGCAGGATCGGCGGCTCACAGGTTTATTTGAAAGAGGGAGAGGTATTTACGCTCGCCGAAATGATGCAGGCGATCACCATCCACTCTGCCAATGATGCAGCCGTGGCGGTGGCCGAAGCGGTTGCCGGGTCGAGCGAAGCATTCGTCGACCTCATGAACGATCGCGCCCGAGAGTTGGGGATGCCTGACACCGTCTACCACAGCGTGCACGGATTGCCTCCCGGCGGCGGACAGCAGGCCGACATGAGCAGCGCTTTTGATCTGGCCATTCTGGCGCGGCAGATCGTGAAATTCCCCGATCTCATGAAGTGGTCTGGGACCAAGGAGGCCCCCTTCCGCAACGGGGCAATGGTCCTGACCAACACCAACCGTCTGGTCCGGGAGACCGGCTGGGTCGATGGCCTCAAGACCGGATACTATCGCGAGGCCGGGTTCAACGTGACCGCCACCGCGAAACGTGACGGGCTGCGGTTGATTGCGGTAATCATGGCTGCGCCTCAGAAGCGGGACTGCTTTGCGCAGGCCGCGGCCCTGCTCAATAAGGGATTTGCAGAGTACAGGGCGCTGGTGGCGGTCAAGCGCGGCGATGTGGTCGCGAGCGATGTGGCCGTCAAAGGCGGCAAGCCGCGCTTCGTACGGGTGGTGGCCGGCGGCGAGGTTACCGTCCTTGCTAAGCGTGCCGACAAACGCAAATTCTCGCTGGAGTTGGTGCTGCCCGGCGAGGTCCAGGCGCCGCTCAATGCCAACGCTGAGGTCGGCCAGGTGGTGGTAAAGGACGGCGACGCCGTCGTGGGTAAGGTGCCTGCCCTGTCCGCCGATGCGGTAGAAAAACAGACTTCTTTCTGGGAAAGCTTCTTCTGAGATCGTTGCGCCTGATTGCTCAAACGGCTCTCCGGCGCAACCCTTCAATCTCGCCAACGTCCTTGGGCACAGCAGCGGAGAGGACTTCGTGGCCTTCCGGGGTGACCAGTACGTCATCCTCGATCCGGATGCCGATGCCAAGGTATTGCGGATCGACGTCGGTTCGGTCTGGCGCAATGTAGAGCCCTGGCTCGACGGTCATCACCATGCCCGGCTCGAGCACACGTGAGGTTCCCTGCGACTTGTAGAGGCCGACGTCGTGGACGTCCATGCCGAGCCAGTGACTGGTGCGATGCATGTAGAACGGCCGGTAGAGTTCCTTCTCGATGATCTCGCGTCGGTCGCCCGTGAGCAGGCGCAAAGCCAGCAGTCCATCCACCAGCACTTCGACCGCACGCTGGTGAATGTCCTGGTGGTGGGCTCCCGGCCGGATGGCCTCGATCCCCGCCAATTGGGCCTGCATGACGATGTCGTACAGGGCACGCTGTGCCGCGCTGAAACGCTCGGCGAGGGGAAAGGTCCGCGTCACATCGGCGCAGTACCCGGCATAATCGGCTCCGGCGTCGATGAGAAGCAGGTCGCCGGCGCGCAGCAGATTGTCGTTGGTCGTGTAGTGCAGGACGGTGGCGTTGTGGCCGCCGGCTACAATCGAGGGGTAGGCAGGGCCGGCAGCGGTCAGACGCCGGAAGGTGTAATCCACCAGCGCCTCGACTTCGTACTCGTACATTCCCGCACGTGCGGCACCCATGGCGGCGCGGTGGGCCTCGGCCGAGATGGCGATTGCTTTGCGCATGCACGCGATCTCGCCTTCATCTTTCACCATTCTCATCTCGTGCAGAGTCTCAGCCGGGTCGACCAGGGCGACAGGCCCAGTGCCGCTGCGCGGGCGCGTCAGCTGCCACTGCTGCATCCAGGCAAGCACACGCCGGTCGCAACCTGCGTCGCGGCCGGTGCGATAGTAGAGGCGATCTCGTTCGCTGACCAGGGCGCTGATGTGCTCGTCGAGTGTGCCGATGGGGTAAGCCATATCGGCACCGTAGTCGTTTACGGCACCTTCGATTCCGGCCCGCCGTCCGGTCCAGGTTTCCCGTTCGGGATCATGCGGCCGTACAAACAGCACGAACTCGGTGCTCGGATGCCCCGGTAGTAGCAAACAGACCGATTCGGGTTCGGGAAAGCCCGTCAGGTACAGAAAGTCACTGTCCTGGTGGTAGGGATACTCGACGTCAGAGGTGCGTTGCGCTACCGGTGCGGACACTATCAAGGCCGCTGCGCTCGGACCAATGCGATCCATCAACGCTCGCCGGCGCTGGGCATAAACTTCCCGGGGAAAGACCATCACCTTTATGGTTAGCGGTTTGTCTGGAATCGGGCAAACCGCTCCGCCCCGGCGCTAGCCGCCGATGCGGTCCATCCAGGCCCGGACGGCATCAATGGGGATTGGCAGGATGATGGTGCTGTTCTTCTCGGTGCCGACCTGGGCCAGCGTCTGCAGCGTCCGCAACTGAATGGCCATCTCCTGCTGCTCCAGGATGGTGGCGGCCTCGGCCAAGCGCGTGGCAGCCTGGTATTCGCCGTCGGCGCTGATTACTTTGGCGCGGCGCAGCCGTTCGGCTTCGGCCTGGCGTGCGATGACACGCTGCATTTCGACGGCCAGGTCCACCTGCTTGACCTCCACCAGTACCACCTTCACGCCCCACGGCTCCGTATGGGTATCGATGATCTCCTGCAGCCGAGCGTTGAACTTGTCGCGCTCAGCCAGCAACTCGTCAAGATGGGCCTGGCCGCACACGCTGCGCAGGGTGGTCTGCGCAATCTGTGAGGTCGCGTAGAGATAATTCTGCACGTCGAGTACGGCGCGATTGGCGTCGACAATGCGGAAGTACAGCACGGCGCTGACTTTAACGGAAACGTTGTCGCGTGTGATTACGTCTTGGGAAGGAATATTGAGGGTAATGGTGCGCAGGTCGAGCTGGGAAAACTGCTCGATGAAAGGAATTACGTAAATTATACCCGGTCCGCGCGCGGTGGTGAGACGGCCAAGGCGAAAGACAACCGCCCGCTCGTACTCGCGTACGATCTTGATGCCGCTGATGAGGAGGTACAGAACGATCAAACCGGCGGTGGCAACCGTACCGAGCAGCATGCGCGGAGCTTACCAGAGACAGCGGGACGGCTGCAATCGGCGTGAGCTTATCCTCAGCCGGCTGTTCGCCCGATCTCAGCCCGGTTCACCGGGCTTTGTTGTGTAAGCCGAGGGCTTCGATCCCCCGGCTTACGGCACAATTACGAGCACCGCTTCGCTGAGCACGACAATCTTTGCGAAAAAAGAACATTCGGATGGTTGTAGCTCAGCCGGCGCGGGCGATCAGGCGATCGGCTGTGCGCAGGGCGAGGGCCGAGATCGTGAGCATGGGAGAGTCGCCGCTGCCGCTGGAAGGGACGAGGGAGCCGTCGGCGAACGCCAGATTCGGAACTTCGTGGCTGAAGCCGTCCACATCGGCGACCGATTGTGCCGGGTCGGATCCCATGCGGCAGGTGCCCAGGACGTGTGCCGTGGCGAACAGGTCGAGGGCGGAGGTTTCCTCGACGATACGAGCCCCGGCGGCATCAAAGACAGCGCGCGTGACCTCGGCCATGCGTTTCAGGAGCAGACGTTCGTTCTCACCCAAATGGGAGCTGATCCGCGCCACCGCAATGCCGGCAGAGTCTTTGAGTAGCGGATCCAGGTCGACCTTTGTTTGCGAGTTGGGGAGCCAGTCACCAAGGGCCAACACTGCGACCCCATGGCCGAATACGGTCGCAAGCTCGCGTTGATGTGCGGTGCCGAATCCGGGCACCAAGCGCTCGGCGTACGCCGCCGGCCCGAGGAGGCCAACCGCTCCGTGAGCAGTCGAGAGCCGGAAGCCACCAGCGTAATCCCCTGAGTGCCGGCTGGGAACGGCAAAATTCCAGGCGGTGGCGTCGATCGGCACGCCGCGATGGGCGTCTACCCGCTCGGGCATGAGCGCCACCGACGTCCAGAACAGCGATTCCGTCAGATTGATACCGACTTGTCCCGCACCGTTGCTCAAGCCGTTCGGAAACTGCGCAGAAGTGGAAAGCAAGAGCAGTCTTGGGGTTTCGACGGCGCCGCATGCCAGTATGACGAAGCGGGCGGGCAGGCGGTGCATTGTACCGTCAATACCGCGGTAGATGACGGCGCTGGCTCTTCCGTGAGCGTCGCACTCGATCTGGACCGCTTGCGCATCTAGGCGCGGTTCGAGCCGCCCGGTGGCAAGTGCTGCGGGGAGAAAGGTGACATCGGCACTGCCCTTGTCACCGAGCGGGCAGCCATTCGTGCAGGAATTGCAGTAGTTGCAGGGCGGCCGTCCGCCGTAGCTTTGTGACAGGATCGCCAGCGAGTTCGGAATCAGCGTGCCACCGATGGCGTGAAAAGCGGGTGCCAGACGAGCACTGGCGTAGGATATTTGGTGTGGCGGTAGCAGTGGAGGGTGAGATCGAGGTCGCCAGGGATTTTCCAGCGGAGCGGCCACGCCGATCTGCGCCTCGGCCAAGTCGTAGTATCTCTCCAACTCGGCATACGAAATCGGCCAATCCACTCCCACGCCGCATAGCGAGCGTATGTGCAACGAATCGGGATGATAACGATGAGCCTCGCCTTGGAAACGCAGTGTGCTTCCACCGACACCGCGGGCATGGGAGTAGGTGACATACTGCCGCCGGCCACTGGTGACATGACGGCCCTGCGCCCGGTTCCACGAGCGGTACGCTTGCCATTGCGGCTCGATGTGTTGGGCTGTTCCGTACCCGTAGCGCGGCTGACCCTGTGCGTCGCGAGACGGATCATACGGAAACGAACGCAGCTCGAAATCGTCCCAGGTTTGTGGGTAGTCCAGTGGTGGATCAAACCGCCGGCCAGTCTCGAGCACAACGACGCGTACGCCCTGGCTGGTCAGCCTCCAGGCTGCCGCCAAGCCACCGGCGCCCGCACCGACTATGACTACGTCAGGCTCAGGCATCTGGCTGCCGCCAATAATCGGGATACCCGTCTGGTTGCGGTGGATGGTCCAACCGCATCGACGACCACGCCATCCTCTGGCCGTAATGCAGTTGCATGGCCCGGTGACGCACGGTGCGATAGAAAAATCGCGGCAAGGTTCCGTCGGCAGCCCGGGCGCATTCGTTCACCACATCAGCCCGCCGGCCCTCGTCCAATTCAACGAAACTTCGAGCCTCAAGTGCGCGGGCCTGGCGGTCGAGGAGGTGCACACCTTCGCGCAGGGCGCGCCGCGTCCGCCGCTCGGATTCACAAGCGCGGAGCAGGCTGGCGAGTATGGACGTGCGCCGGGCTCCCGGAAATTCTCCCTCCGGAATGAGCGTGTCCAGCAAGGCCAAAAGAGTTTGCACCTCGCCGGCATCAAACCGCGGCGGAAAGAAGACACGTCGGAGTATCCAGGCGCCTGCGGTCGAAGTCTCGCTGTCAATCTTGGAGTTGGCCGGAACGCGACGGGCACTGCGCGTCGCCTCGGCGAGCACGATCCAATTTCCCGGCAGTCCCGGGATGCGCAGGTCGACTTCAATGAACCTGTCCCGGGCGAGATCGGCAAGTGTCGAGGAGAGCAGAGATCGGCTTCCGAGCACACTGAGCAGTTGGTGCGGGTTGGCGTAGGTTACGGCTCTCAGATAACGTTGCGCAACCGTACGTGCCGCCATGGCTGGACGGCAACGCTTGGCTGCGGCGACCTGCGTTGGAAACCGTGCCGCGACCAGATCCCAGACGTAGGTGAACGGGTCGTAGCGAACCTCACGCATGGCGACGTATAGTTTTTGCTGCACTTCGGCCATGGCGGCATCAAACACGGGACGCTGGCTTGGACGCGCCAGGTTGGTGGCGAGCTTCAGCGCGAGCGTGTCCTGCGGTCGCTTTTGCTGCAGAGCCTGGATAATGGCTTTGGCTGCTGGTGACAGCAGTCCGGCGCGGTAGGCACTGAGGAAGTCCTGCTGCGGGCCGAACAACTTGTAGATGCTGGGAAAAAGATCCCACGCCACGAAGGTTGGTCTGCCGCGTATGAGCTTGGCATAGAACACCTTGCCTTCTGCCGGGAGCCGGTCCTTGAGGTTCCAAGCCAAACCCACTTCCGGGTCGTAATGGCTGTGCTGGGGAAAGCGCGGTTCGCGACGGCCGCAGACAGCTTGCCACAGACAAGGCAGGTGCAGGTTGTGAGTGGCAAAAAGGCTCGCTAACCCGACGTCGTTGATGAACCGTAAGGCACGTGCGGGGCCGTGCACCCGCAACGACGGCAGGCGCCTGAGCGTGCGGTCGCGGATACACTCCAGATGCGCCAGAAAACGGCTGTCGTGGGCGAAAGAAGGATCCACCCCACACTCTTTACCGCAATCAGAGGTGAGGCTGCCACTTACGGCGTCAGAGTTTGGCAGTTAGGAGGGAAGGTGCGAGGGCTTGGCAGGCCCCTCAAGCTGCTCCGCTCACGCGCCGGTTTTGGCCGCTGGCGGCGGAGACGCCGCCAGGAGCACGCGCCCCACGCACCGCGGTGACTGGTGTCGGCTGACCTGCCGGCCGGCGGGCGTGGTCCGGCTCGGTGCCCATGTCACGCTCAGCTTGCAGGAGAGCGACCCGGGCCCATTCACGCATGCCTTGACGGATGTAGGCTGGGTTCAGCTGCAGGCAATCGCAGATGTTCTCGAATGAGAAAGGATATTCTCGATCCTCACTCATGATCCACCCCTGGGCTTCACGAAACAGCCGCCGACCGCGGTTGTCACGGGCGGCCAGATACTTGCGAAAACAGCCGATCGCGTCTTCCAAGATGGCGAGCAGGAGACGGCGTTCCCCATCGTGGGCCGCGCAACCTCTCAACTTAGTGAAGAACTGCGTGGGAAGAAGGATCTCAGGCTCAAAAAGGTCTCCGTGGTGATCAATCGAGGAGGTGGTTTCACGTTCATCCATCGGCGGATTCCTCTCCTGGTTGCGTTCGTCGTTCGTGACCGCCGCTGCGATGTGCGGCGGCTCATGGCGGTTCCGCTACTGATGGAGGGGAATGTATCGGCACTGAATTTGAAATGTAAGCTGGAATTTTCCCTGCCAGTCCTAGGACGTTCACTTACTGAGACAGATTGTCAGCAGTTGAGACACGTTCAGGGCGGCCGCCCGCAAGAAGATGAACAGCGGCTCGCATTTGCTTGGCCGTACCTATGAAACTGTCGACTATCGACTATCGACTGTCGACTGAAAACTTCTCGGATCAGGCTCAGACCTTGGCGTGCTTGTTCTCAGAGAGCATGCCGAGACGGACCAGGTCGGCCAACGAATCGGCCTGCATCTTCTTCATCACGTGAGCGCGGTGCACTTCGACAGTTTTGGGACTGAGCCCCAACTCGGAGGCGATGACTTTATTGGCTTTACCCACAATTACCAATTCCATGACCTGGCGCTCGCGTGGTGTGAGTTGCGCCAACCGGGAAGCCACGTCCGCTTGTACCGATCTACCGTGGCGTACCTGCGTGTCGAACTCGATGGCGCGCGAGATGCGATCGAGGAGCAGTTGATCACTGAAGGGCTTCTCGATGAAATCGAAGGCCCCGGCTTTCATTGCCCGCACAGCAACCGGCACCTCCGCATGACCGGTAATGATGATCACCGGCACGCGGATGTCGCGCGCCGCGAGCTCCGCCTGGAGATCAAGTCCGCTCATTCCGGGCATGCGGATGTCAAGTACCAGGCAGCTCGGAGGGCCGGGCAAGTAGGACTCCAGAAATTCCGGAGCAGTGGCAAAAACCTTGACGTTCAGCCCTACCGACTCAATGAGCCACCGCAGCGATTCCCGAATGGCCGGGTCGTCGTCGATCACGAATACGGTTGCGCCGGGTTCCATATCTGAAGACCCCAATTTCGATGCGAATTATAACTTGCTGCGGAGAACTTCTGCAAGGATGTTGTGCAAGAGATCACAGGCGCAAGATTCTGCTCGTGCGCTGCGTCGTGAATGCCCCCGGCCAGGCGCGGCCCCGAGGCGCTGTTGTGCAGCCGATTCGCGGTGCTATCCTATCGGCCGATGAGTGAGCGACGCCGCAATCAACACAGCGATGGCGGAGTGGCAACCGCGACGCGTACGGAACGCAAACTCAAGCAGCCCAAGATGTACAAGGTGCTGCTGCTGAACGACGACTACACTACGATGGAATTCGTGGTCTACGTACTGCAAAGTATTTTCCAACGGCCGGAAACGGAAGCGGTCCAGATAATGTTGCACGTGCATCGCAAGGGTATCGGGGTGGCGGGCGTCTACCCGCACGAGATCGCCGAAACGCGCGTGGCGCAGGTCGAGGCGTTGGCCCGCGAGCACGAGTATCCATTGCGTTGCCGCTTGGAAGAGGCCTAGCATGCGGATCAGTCGGGATCTCGAGATCTCCTTTGCGCTCGCCGTCAACGAAGCCCGCCGTCGGCGCCACGAGTTTCTCTGCATCGAACACCTGCTGTACGCGCTGCTGCACGATACCGACGTCGCCGATATCATCCGCCACTGCGGCGGAGATGTGCAGGCCTTGAAGCGCGATCTGGAGCGCTTCTTTGATGAGAAGATGGAGCGCTTGCCCGACGGCCTGCAAATGGCCCCGCAGCAGACCCTGGCCTTCCAGCGCGTTATCCAACGCGCCGCAGCCCACGTGCAGTCGGCGGGCAAGGACGAAATCCTGGGCCGTAACGTCCTGGTGGCGATCTTTCGCGAACCTGATTGTCATGGCGCCTTTCTGCTTGGGCAGCAGGGGGTCACGCGCCTCGACGTGGTGAGCTACATATCCCACGGTGTGTCGAAGACCGCCGAGGAGGCGGTCGAAAAGGTTGAAAGCGAGAACGGCGCCGAGTCGGCCGACGAGGAAGAAGAGGGGCACCCACGCCGCGACCCGCTGGCGATGTTTACCACCGAATTGGTGGCACGTGCCGCCGAAGGCAAGATCGACCCGCTCATCGGGCGCACCGAGGAGCTACTGCGTACGGCTCGTGTGCTTTGCCGCCGGCGCAAGAACAATCCGGTGTTCATCGGCGAGGCGGGGGTCGGCAAGACAGCCCTGGCCGAAGGACTGGCACTGCAGATTCATCAGGGGAAAGTGCCGCCCACCTTGCAGCACACAAAGGTGTACGCCCTCGACATGGGAGCGCTCCTCGCCGGCACGAGATTCCGCGGCGATTTCGAACAACGCCTCAAAGCGGTGATCGCCGCCCTGCGCAAAGAGCCTGGCGCCATCCTGTTCATCGACGAGATCCACACGGTGGTCGGAGCCGGCGCCACCAGCGGCGGCTCGATGGATGCCTCCAACATTCTGAAGCCAGCACTGGCCTCGGGGGAACTGCGCTGCATCGGTGCGACCACCTACCATGATTACAAGAACTACTTCGAGCGCGACCGTGCCCTGGCGCGGCGGTTCCAGAAGATCGAAGTGGGCGAGCCGACCCAGGAGGAAACACACGAGATCCTGAAAGGACTCAAGGAGCATTACGAGCGCCACCATGGTGTGACCTACACGCGCGGAGCGCTGCGGGCCGCAGCGGAACTGTCGGCCAAATACATCAATGAACGCCAGTTGCCGGATAAAGCCATCGACGTCATAGACGAAGCCGGAGCATCCGTGCAGATGCGCCCGCGGGCCCAGGGCCGCAAGTACGTCCGCGTCAAGGACATCGAACATGTCGTCTCGACTATCGCCAAGATTCCGGCGCGCAGCGTGTCGGTCTCGGATCGGGAGCGTCTGGAGAGCCTGGAGCGCGACCTGAAGCTGTCGGTGTTCGGGCAAGATGAAGCCATTCGTACCCTGGCCTCCGCCATCAAGTTGTCACGCGCCGGTCTGGGACAGCCGGAGAAACCTGTGGGGTCGTTCCTGTTTGCAGGTCCCACCGGCGTAGGAAAAACCGAAGTCGCCAAGCAGTTGGCTTCGGTGCTCGGCATCGAGTTTCTGCGCTACGACATGAGCGAGTACATGGAGGGACACACGGTCTCACGCCTGATCGGAGCGCCTCCGGGCTACGTTGGATTCGATCAAGGTGGGCTGTTGACCGATGCTGTGCGCAAGACGCCGTATGCGGTGCTCCTTTTGGACGAAATCGAGAAGGCGCATCCCAACCTGTTTAACATTCTGCTGCAGGTGATGGATCACGCTACGCTCACCGATAACAACGGCCGGCGGGCCGATTTCCGCAACGTCATCCTCATCATGACCACCAACGCGGGCGCGCAGGAAATGGCGGCGTTGGCAATCGGCTTCGGCGGCCGTACCAACGCCGATAAAGGCGCCAAGGCCATCGAGCGTCTGTTCAGCCCAGAGTTCCGCAACCGGTTGGATGCGACGGTTGCGTTCGCATCGTTATCGCGGCCCGTAATCGAACGCGTGGTGGACAAGTTCGTTCTCGCACTCGATGCGCAGTTGAACGAGCGTCGCGTGTTCCTCCAGTTGACACCTGCCGGCCGGGACTACCTGGCCGACAAAGGCTATGATCCGACCTTCGGCGCCAGACCCATGGCTCGACTGATTCAAAACGAGATCAAGGGAGTTCTGGCGGATGAAATTTTGTTTGGTCGATTGCGCGACGGTGGCCGGGTTACAATTGATGCACGGGACGGCCAGCTGCAGTTCAGCTACGCCACCCCGGCGGAAAAACAGGAAACCGCCCCGCCGGTTGCCAGCGACCCGGAGGACGAAGGTTTGGAAAACCAGACCTAGCAGTCGGAGTGGTTTCTGGTCTCCGGTTTCTGGTCTCTGGTTTCGGTGAGCCAACCAGGAACCATCAAGCAGAAACCAGGAACCGTCAGTCTACGTAGGCCCGCAAGCCCTGGCTCTCACAGATCGGTAGCAGCTGGCGCAAGGCGCGCGCTTCGAGTTGCCGGATACGTTCCCGGCTGACTCCGTAGCGGCGGCCGACCTCCTCGAGTGTCAGTGACTGGCTGTCGGCTGTGCCGAAGCGCAGGCGCAGAATGTCAGCTTCGCGCTGCGGCAAATGGGCCAATGCGGCCTCGAGTTGCTGGCTCAAGTCGACGGCTGCCGCACCCTGTTCGGGATCGTTGCTCTCGCTGGCGAGCAGATCCTCCAGGGTCCGGTCATCATCGGCGCCCAAAGGTGAGTCGAGCGACAGACACTGGAAGCTCTGCGTCATGGTCTCCAGACGTCCGGCGTCAACGCCGCTCGCTTCAGCCAGCGCCTCGCGAGTTACTTCCCCATCGTGCTTGGTTTGCAGCCGCTGAGTTTCACGACCCACTTTGCGCCGCAGCTGGTTCCAGTGGACCGGCGTGCGGATCAGGCCACCATGCGCATCGCCGGCTCGGCCGATTTGCTGCCAGATCCACCACACCGCATAGGTTCCGAACTTCACCTCTTTCACCGGGTCGTACTTCTCGACCGCGCGGATGAGACCGAGCGTTCCCTCCTGCACCATATCGAGGAAGGAGACGCCAACGCGGCGATAGCGCCGGGCAAAAGAGATCACCAGGCGCAGGTTGGCCTCAATCATGCGATCGCGGAGTTCCCGGTACGTGTCTAGTTCCGCCTCCAAGGCGTGAACGAACTCGCGCAGGCGCATACGGGAGGCGAGCTGAGGCTCGATGCGGCGCCGCGAGCGCAGCAGCCGCTTGGCGAAATCCAGGATCATAACCGTTTCCCGCTCCCGGAAGTCGTCATTGGGGCGGATGACACTCCGCCCGTGTTTGGGGAGGGCGGCGGCCGTCAGTCGCGGCAAACGCCGCAGCAGGCGTCGAATACGATTACGGGAGCGCACGATGGCCCGTCCGATAGCCTGCTCCTCCTCGGGCGTCAGCAGCGCTGTGGAACCGACATCCTGAAAGAAATGCGCCTGCAGGTCATAATCGCCCGTTTCTTCAGGGCTTTCCTGCTCCTGGGCCTTGAACTCGCCGACGCCTTCCTCTAGGCGTAACTCGTCGTCTACGGTGTCGTTGTCTTCCACGTTCAGCGCTAGGGCGCCAAAACCATTATCCATCAAATTGGGCCTCTTTTTATCAGAAGAAATGTCGGGTCGGGGTTACAAAAGCTTAGACGGATTGCCCTGCGGCAAATTCATAGAACCGCGGGACCCGACATTCGGATCTGACTTTCTCTCGTTATTCTTCTTCCGGGATTGGACGAACCGGCGGGACGAAATCTGCCCCGTCTTCATGCGTTTCGGTAACGTCTTCCGTTCCTGCCAATTCCTCCCAAGGGGCCGTTTCCGCCGGTCCCTGTTGTCCGTCCCTGTCTTCCCGCTCCCAAAGTATCTCTTTGACCTGCAGACGGTCATCAACCTCCTTCAGCCCCATCAAGTCCGTGATGGTCTGCAGGACGATCTGATGCTCACCCTCGCTCGGTACAAAACCGCTCAGGTGAACGACGCCGTGGCGGCAAACGATACGTAGCTCCTCCATATCTACACGGCGGTCTTCGTGCAAGTGCTCGCGAATAGCCTCCTCGAGCTCACGGCCGTTCAACAGGCTGTAGTCTGGCGGAACTTGCGGTGCCGTGCTCACCGGCCCAGGGGCTTCAGCGGCCGTCGTGCCCTCGCCGCCGGTACGCTGTTCCGCTTCCTCGGCGCAGTCGCGGCAAAAGGGGGTCTCCGGCACGGCCGCGAGCCGGGCCGCCGGAATGGGCTCACCGCAATCCATACAACGGCCATAGGTGCCAGCTTCTATGCGCGCCAGAGCGGCCCCTATGGCCTCGAGCTCCGCCACTCCGCGGTCATCTAGACGAGCCAACACGCGAGCCAGACGTTCCTCCTGAGCTGATTCTTCCAGCTCGGGCTCGCGGTCCTCGGCTATGTACTGGAGGTCTGTTTCAACCTTCTCGACTTCTTTGAAGAACTCCTGGCGCTTGTGCAGCAGGGCGTGACGGAGCTCAGCAATCGTTTTCGCATTCATGGCCGCCCTCTTTGACATCGGAGGTATCCTCTTCTCAGCCTCAACGCCAGTGTAATCACCGTACTCCAGCAACGCCAGCCGCGCAGTGCGGTTGCGAAACTTCCCGCTTAGCAATAACGTACGTAAGATTATCAGGGTATTGGCGAGCATGAAACAGCTGGCGGTAATCTCCGTGATCGGGCGCGATCAAAAAGGCGTGGTGGCGCGCATCTCTACGTATCTGGCCGGCTGCAGCATCAATATCGAAGACATTCAGCAGCGGGTGATGGAAGGTTTGTTCATCATGACGATGCTGGTGGATCTCAGTGAGCTGAACATCAACCTCGACGAGCTCATTATGGGCCTCAAGGGGATCGGCCAGGAGATCCACATGGACGTCACCATCCGCCTTCATGGTCGCAAGGAGCCCAAACGCATCGCCGTGCTGGTCAGCAAGGAGGCCCACTGTCTGGAGCGTCTGCTGGCGGATCGGGATCATGGCACCTTGAACGGTGAGCTTTGTGTGGTGTTGTCCAACCACGAGGTGCTCAAGTCGTTGGCGGAGGCGCACAAGGTGCCGTTTCATTGGGTCCCCTCCAACGACAAGAATGCCCACGAAGCCTTTCTGCTGCAGAAACTCAGGGAATATCAGGCCGACCTCGTCGTCCTGGCGCGTTACATGCAAATCATTACCCCGGCGATGATCGAGCAGTACCGCGACCGCATCATCAATATCCACCCGTCATTGTTGCCTTACCACCCGGGCGCCAATGCCTATAAACAGGCGCACGAGGAAGGCGTTCGAGTATCCGGCTGTACGGCACATTTCGTCACCGAGCAACTCGATCAGGGGCCGATCATCCTGCAGGACGTCTTTCACATCCGGGTCGGCGAAGACACGCTCGATGACGTGAAGGCTCGGGGCAAAGAGCTGGAGGCGACCGTCCTGTCGCAGGCGGTGCAGCTGTTTCTCAACGATCAGCTGGTCGTGAAGGACAAGAAGGTGATCTTTCGCCCAGGCTACCTCGCTCCTTCGGCCGCGGAGTGAACTACCGCCGCGTCACCTGATAGCCCGCCTTGTCCCTGTCCCAGGTTTGCGGCGTTATGCCCCGCCGGTGCAGAGTTTCATACTGTACCCGCTGAGTGGCGGTCTTCGGGATATCTTCGACCACCTCTACGAACCGCGGCACGGCGTAATACGCCATGCGCCCCTGGCAGAAGTCGAGTAGCGCTTCGGGCGTGAGCCGGGCGCCGGGGCGCAGCACGACGCAGACCTTCACCTCGTCTTCTCCGAGCTCCGACGGCACCGCGTGGGCTGCCGACTCCAGCACAGCCGGATGCTCGTTGACGACGGATTCGATTTCCCAGGCGGAGATATTCTCGCCGCGACGGCGCATGCAGGCCTTCTTCCTGCCGCGGAAATAGAAGTGGCCTTCGGTGTCGGTCTCAGCCAGATCGCCCGAATGGAACCAGCCGCCGCGGTAAGCCTCCGCCGTCGCGTCCTCCCGCTTGTGATAACGGGTGGCCTGACCCTGCGGGTTACGGAACACGAGCTCGCCTATTTTGCCGGGGGGCAAGGGCTGATCCTGTTCGTCCACCACGCGGAATTCCACACCACCGATGGGTTTACCCATCGATCCGACTTTGCCCACGTCGTTCAAGAGGAATCCAGGCGAGTCGACCATGCCGTAGAACTCGACGATGCGCACCCCGAAACGTTGCTCGAACTCCCTCCAAATCCCTGCCGGGCACGCCGCCGAGAGGATCACCCGCACCGGGTTGTCGCGGTCGTTCGGCCGGGGCGGCTGCTTCATAAGGATGGAGAGCATACCGCCGAGGGCGTTGAACTCGACAGCGTTGTACTTGCGGCACTCGTCCCAGAAGCGTGAGGCGCTGAAGCGCTCGCCCAGGGCGAGTTGGCCGTCGACGGCAATCGAAGCCAGGGTGGAGATGCCGAGGGCGTTGCCGTGCAGCAACGGTAGCGCGGTGTAGATGGTTTCCCCGGCTTGTACACCCATTGCCTGCACGATCTGGAAGAACGGGGCCATGTCGGCTGCTGCGGTCGCCACTACGCCTTTCGGAGGTCCTGTGGTGCCGGAGGTGTAGAGCATCCCGATGCCGCCGCCCGCTGCGGTGAGTTCTACAGCCGGATCCTGATCGGGTCGATCGAGCAGCCGCTCGATGCTCCAGTCGATGCCAGCGTTTGCGGGTCCGTCGGCAACCACGGTGGCGCGCAGGTTGGCCACCTGATCCTTGACTGCCAGGACAGCGTTGCGCAGTGCGTTATCGAAGATGACCGCTACGGAGTCAGAGTCTGCCAGAATGTGCTGCAGTGTGGCGCCGCGCTGCGAGGTGTTCACCGGCACGCTGAGGGCGCCGATGAAGCCGGTGGCGAAGTGTACCCAGAGGAACTCCGGGCGGTTTCCCATCATGATGGCGACGCGCTCGCCCGGACGCACGCCTAGCTCTAACAGGCCGTTGGCCGCGCGCTGGATGTGGGAAAGGGTGTCCTGCCACGAATATTCCGTGTCGCGAAACTTGAGCCAGGTCTGTTGCGGGTGGGCCGCCACCCGCTGCCGAAGGAGTTGTTCCAGTGGGCTTTGCGCACGTGGCACGGCCGGTTCCTGCAGCGTGGTCAGCGAGTGCTCCGCTTGCCTTCGTACTGCGACAGGATGCGGCGCGCCACCACCATTTTGTGCACTTCGTCGGGGCCGTCGTAAAAGTGCGCGGCGCGGGCCGGGCGATAGAAGAGGGCGAGGGGGTGGTCTTCGGTGAGGCCGGCGGCGCCCCAGTATCCTGCCTGCTTGGCCTTGGCCTGCACCGCCCGGATCGGAACGAGGTACGCCGGTCCTCCGATCTCCCAGCGCAGCTCGAAGGTGCGTTCGAGCGGGTTGATGTGATCGTCCATGAAAGTTCGTACGTTGTCGCACCGCTGTTCGATCTCATGGGGGACGGCGAAATCGATCATGCTTCTCTCCTCCGCGGTCGAAATTTGCTGCTTCTTTGCCACACTATGGAGTTGTTGGCCAGAAGACCGCAGTTCTGGGTCGAATTCGCGGCGCCCGCTGCCGGCCGCGCCAGGTGCTGGTAATCGCATGCGCGCCAGCCTAATCGTAGTAGGTGAGAGATATACGGCCTGGTCGAGGGAGTGTGGCAACAGAGATTGAAGCAGCAGCGGAGGCCGAGCGCCCGCCGGCGCTCATCCGTCGCAACCGCATCGGTACGCTGTCGCTGCTGGCTGCGGTCGGCGGCGCGATCGGCTCACGCCTCGTGCTCGCCTTTACGCCTCCGGATCATGCCGCCTGGCTACAGATCTGCGCCACCGGGTTCGAGGCGGCGGTGGTGGGAGGCCTGGCGGATTGGTTTGCTGTGACCGCCTTGTTCCAGCATCCGCTCGGATTGCCCATTCCGCACACCGCCATCATTCCGGCGCGCCGCGCCAAGATCATCGAGACCATCGTCTCCATGGTAGAAAAGGAGTGGCTCTCCCCCGACGTGATTCAAAAACGGCTGGCGCACGTGGCGCCGAGCGAACTACTGGCCGAGTGGCTGCGTGATCCTATCCATGTGGAGCGCCTGAGCGCACCGGTGCGCGATCTGTTCCGCGGACTGGCGCGATTTCTCACTCAGCCCGAATTGGTCGAGCTCGTCGATCGCGTCATCCGCAGTCAGCTGCGCGAGCTGCCCATCGATGCAGCCACCGGGCGCTGGCTCTCCCAGCTGGCCTCCAGCCCCAGCGCGCGCGCCGCTTTCGACAGCGTGGCGCAGTCGCTGGCCAACCTGGCTTGGCAGCCCAGAACGGCGGAGAATCTCTACGCCTGGCTCGACCGCTCGGCGGAATATCTCCACCAAGAAGGTAAACGGCTGGTGCCGCTGGTGCTGCGGCGGCGCATCGTGCAGCGCACCATTGTGGAAGCCGCATGCAGCTACGCCGCGGCTGAGCTGCACAGTGCCGTGCGCGATCCGGAGCATCCCCTGCCGCAGTACGTCTTTGCCGCGGCGCGACGGTTTGCCGAGCGGCTGGCGGACGGCGACCCGGGGGCCATCGCACAGGCGGAACACTTCCGCGCAGCGGTAATAGAAAGCCTCGAAGCCTCGCCGCTGGTGCAGGACGTGCTGGCCCACGTGCGCCAGCAACTCGAGCACGATCTGGATCAACCCGGCGGGTACCTCTCCTCACTGATCGATCGCGAGCTGCACAGCGGCATTCTCGACCTGCTCGCCGATCCCGAACGGCGGATCGCTTTCGACGACTGGGTGCGTAGTACGGTGAACGATCTCCTGCTACGGCATCACAATCAGATCGGCATGACCGTGCGGGAGAACCTGGAAGCACTCGAGACAAGCACTTTGGTGACGCAGATCCAGGAACGCGTCGGCGCCGATCTTCAATTCATCCGCCTCAATGGCGCGGTGGTCGGAGGACTGATTGGCGTACTACTGGCGTTGGTACACCGGTTTGTCCCTTGAACCGGCAGGCACTGTTCCACGTCTGAGCGCCCGGCAGTGCAGGACGACAGGGTGGAGCGAGAAGCCGCTGTGCGCGCCTAGGACTTCTCGGGGCCCTTGGCCTCGGTTTCCACTTTCTTGATCTCTTCGTCCCCCTCAAAGGACTTCTTGAAATCGCGGATACCTTTGCCCAAGGCACTGCCGATCTCCGGGAGCTTGCCCGGTCCGAAAATCACCAGGGCAATCACCAGGACGACGATCAGCTCGGTTACGCCTATGCCAAACATTCTGCATCCTCCAGCCCGCACGATAGCACCGGCCCCGGGCGAAAGCACGCCGATTCGCCTGCGGCCGATGGGAAGCGCTCTCGATTATTGTCTCACTTTGGGAGGGTCAAAACCCTCGCCTTCAGGCGAAAGCTTCAGCAGCGGGGTGGCAGTGATGTAGCATAGGGGCATGAGCTACCGACATGGGGCGCACACGGTATTTGAGATTCATCTGCATGTGGTCAGTTTTGTCCCTCAGCGTGCGCAACTCACACTGATGGCTGTGAAAAACGACGACGCGAGATCAGCACGGCGCCACGCGAGACACACCCACCGCTGCGCGGCAGTTGGGAGCGGTACCATCACCGGCGTAGTGTGCGTTTTTGCGGGGCGCGCCGTCAAGGCGTGACGCGTTGTCGGGTTCGCGCCACTCTCCCACCTCCCACCCACCTGCGATGGACGCAGGCCGGTAACCGACAGGAGGTGTCTCATGGGAGAACTGCGTGACCGCATGGAGGGCGATCTGCTGCTGAAGGGCTTGGCCGAAGTGACCCGCACGGAGTATTTGCGCTGCGCCGTTCATCTGGCCACCTACTACCGGCGCTCGCCCGCGGCGCTCGGCGCCGACGAGGTGCGCGCCTACTTGCTCCACCTCACCCGCGACCTCCACTACAGCCCGGCCAATCTCAAGATGCAGGTGGCCGCCCTCAAGTTCCTCTACACCATTACCCTGAACCGCCC
>Ga0214473_10000730_pt1 | contig 45235 bp, 24 predicted proteins | sample RVTome_7_FD_203509 | JGI IMG/M metagenome (GOLD analysis project Ga0214473, IMG submission 203509) | Soil microbial communities from uranium-contaminated site in the Upper Colorado River Basin, Wyoming, United States - RVT98D197 | ecosystem: Environmental > Terrestrial > Soil > Contaminated >...
CGTAAAATAACCGATGAGCAGGTGGCAAGGGTGGAGTTATTAATCAACACAAGGCCCAGAAAATGTCTGGGCTATAAAACGCCCCTTGAAGTTGCTTCTGTTGCACTTCGAGATTGAATGTAGGAAATTATAAAGGCTATCACCATTAATATTTTTTTCCTCATATTCTTTTTTCCTCCAAAAGTTTTTCTTCTAATAGCGGGTCCTCAATGCGTCCAAAGAATTTAAAACCTTCTCCTCACAAGTGCCGGGCTGTCCTGCCAAATCTCTGCCTATTCCATTGTTGTGCAAATCCATCAGCTTATTCTCGCAAGGATTGTTAAGCTCGCCTTCTTTATACTCGTATATATAGCCGCTATCTTCCTCATGTGCGTCGCCCAAGCCTTTGGCAAAATCCACTCCAAAGTCCTCTGCCGTCCTGCACATCCAATATGCATGGCGGGCTGCATCTCCTAAGCCTCCGGAAAGCGAGTCCCGGTCCCAATATACGCCAACCTTTTCTTGTGCCCACTGAAGTGCCTCATCCCTGAGTGGGTATGCCAAGGCACATCTCGCAAGACCATACTCCAAACAGAATTTCTCCTCAGCTAGGTCATCCACTGGCGCATTCTCTGTTGTATCTTCCACAGTAAACGCGTGTCCCATTTTGGCAAATCTCTTTTTTGCAATCGCCGGGATCATTCTGCAACGGCACTTCGCCATCATCGGCTATGTCCCTTACCGCTCCATTTATGCATACCTGCTTTTTGCAATCATTCGGATCGGTGTCTAATACCGTTCCCTCTTTCATACAATTACACGGATTATTTGTCCCAAGAGGAGAAAAAGCCCCGCCGAGGCCTCCTCCGCTCCCCTGCGTGCCGCTTCCGGGGGTATAGGAATAATACGTAGGGTCAGTCATAAAAGGCGTGCAATCACGGCTGAAATCCAGGAAGAATACATAATGGGACACTCTGGTTATGTTTACGATTCTCTGGAAGATCGTATTCGGGCAGATTATGCATTTTGCTTTGAATGTGATTGCAAAGGAGCCGGGGCAGGGGGTGCCTATATAGCCAATCAACGACAGTATGCTCGATATATTCAAGAGTGGTGAACTGGGCATGCGATAAGCCAGGAATTTTTCAAATGGAGACAAACCGGCTGTCGTTAACCTCCTCGTAATCTTATAAGGGATGGTCACGGACTGCATGGCCCCAAGCTTGTCGGGGACTGCTTCTCTGAGCACCTCTATATCGTAGTCCCCTATGCTTGTCGGGAATTCGAGTTCCACATCGAAGACGGCCACGAGCCCGTAGTTGGTCACCTTGAACTCCCCGTTAAAGACCTCGCCGGGCATAAGGCTCGGGAGATCGATCTTGGGCGGCTCCACAATGAGGACAGGCGCTGGCACATTCGTCTCGAAGGTCTGGGTCACGGTGATCTCATACCTGTCTTCGAGGGGGACGGGCGTTACGCTGAACTCCACGTCCACCATGTCCACCTGAAGCGCCATTGGGACCACCTTCGTCATGCCCGGCTCTATTATAAACGAACCGGAGGTGGGCACGTGCCCCGGGGCAGAGATATTGAACACATACCTGCCCTCGGGGTATTCATTTTAATCAGAATAGTTATTCAAATATAGGACCTGTATATGTTTCTGTAGCCTGGATGTCCTTAAACACTTCTTTTAATTCTTTTTGATCGGCGATGTCTTTATAATCCAATTTGAGTTCCCTTTCCGGCTTAAAAATAAAAACTCTAAAATGATTTGGAGAATCTTTTTCATTTGAAGTGATTATATATCTCATGATAATTTTGGCTCCCGGTTTTTCCCAGGAAAAAACGGGATAGAGAAGCGGTTTTTCATTTTTTACCATTCCAATTCTTTTCCGATAATCGCTTCCCCACTTTTTAATGCACCCTTTGATTAATCCGGGCACCCTGCTTTTGAGGAAATCAGGCGGCCCTAATTTCTCAAGTTCTATCTCAACCAATTTGCCATTTGAAATTTCATAGTATGCAAGTGAAAAAAAATTATTTTTCAAGTTCTCCTCAACATAAAAGGGAGCTTCGCCATAAAGACTAAAATCCGTCCAAACATCACCCCTTATTAAGTTGGGTTTGATTTTCTTTAACTCTTCCAGACTCATTCCCAGATATATACCTTCGAGGCCTTTAGGCATGAGTAGCTTATCTTCTGCCAGTATTTCACTTCTCTTATAAAAAACTGAACTGGACACAATTAATATGAAAATTAATATGCAAGTTCCAAGTATTAATAATCTGTTCATAACATTTACCTCCTAAGTTTCTTTATGTCTATTATGGGCATAGCGAATGACGTAATAGGCCGGATTTTGCGGCTGATAAGACGTTTTCCTCACAAGTCCCCAGCTTTTCACTTAACTGCCTGCCTATTTCATTATTATGCAAATCCATTACTTTGTGACAGCATGGGTTATTTTCCATCTGCGCAGGTTGTCCATCAGGTAAGTACCTGTACCCGCTGTCTTCCTCATGCGCATCCCCGAGCCCCTTTGCAAAATTTATGTCAATTTCTTCTGCTGTCCTGCACATCCAATAAGCATGTTGGGCAGCATTGCCTAATGTCCCATCAGCAGTACTTTCCCAATATCCCTTGAGGCGCATAGCTTTAGTCCATTGAATTGCCTCATCTCTAAGAGGATAAGCTTTTAGTATGCAAATTCCCGTACCATATTCTGCACAGAATTTCTCCTCCGCCAAATCATCCACCAGTGAATTTTCAGTAATGTCTTCCACAGTGATAGATTTCCCGTTCTGGCAAATCTCTTTTTTGCAATCGTTCGGATCGGTGTCTAATACCGTGCCCTCTTTCATACAATTACAAGGGTTATTTGTCCCAAGAGGAGAATAGGCCGCCCCCGGGCTTCCTCCACCGTGCTGGTGCCAGTAATGGATTGGGTAATATTTAACAGCAGGGTCAGTCATGAAGGGCGTACAGTCCCTGGTGAAATCCATGAAGAATATATAATGGGATATTCTGCTTATTTCCACAATTCTCTCGAAAATCGTCTTCGGGCAGATTATGCATTTTGCCTTGAATGTGATTGCAAAACTGCCCGGACAGGGCGTCCCTACATAGCCTATTAATGAGAAGATGCTCGATATATTCAAGAGCGGTGAGGTGGGCATGCGGCGATAGGCCAGGAATTTTTCAAATGAAGACAAACCGGCTGTCGTTAACCTCCTCGTAATCTTATAAGGGATGGTCACGGACTGCATGGCCCCGAGCTTGTCGGGGACCGCCTGCGTGAGCACCTCTATATCAAAGTCCCCTATGCTCGTCGGGAATTCGAGTTCTACATCGAAGACGGCCACGAGCCCGTAGTTCGTCACCTTGAACTCCCCGTTGAAGACCTCGCCGGGCTTAAGCGGCGGGAGATCGATCTTCGGCGGGTCCACAATGAGGACGGGCGCCGGCACATTGGTCTCGAAGGTCTGGGTCACAGTAATCTCGTACCTGTCTTCGAGAGGCACGGGCGTCACGCTGAATTCTATATCCACCATGTTCACCTGAAGCCCTATGGGGACCACCTCCGTGTATCGATAGGACAGAAAAATTACTCAATAGGCTTGCCCTCTTCATCATAAAAATATATTTTGGTTTCTCCTATTTCATCAATTGATTCTCTACGCTCAAGTATTCCAGAGGGGCGGTAGAAATATTTGCTACTAAACAAGTTTCTCCCTTTATAATATTTTGTGAATGAAATTAGCCTTTCCCGTTCATCAAAATACGCAATATAATATACATCTCTTTTTAATGCTTCTTCCTGTATTAATTTTTTTAGAGGATGGGGTGGCATATTATAACCACTAAACTCTGCATAATAATATGGGCCTCCAGGTAAATACTTTTCCTCAGCTATACATGAGGTGGGCAAAAATAAACAAGCAAGGCAAATAAATCCAATAATTATATCCCCCTTTGTCATAAATACCTCCTTATTTCTCCAAGTAACATTCAGACATCATTTCCTCTTGAAAACTATGACAGTTCTGACCAACTGGCCAACTCCATTCTCCGCTGTAAGAATTGGCGAAGTCACTTATGCAAGCTACTGCTTTTTCACAATTGTAGCCATCAGGCGCTGATACTGAAATATATGGCTTAAATACTTCGTCCGCATCATTTCCATGATGAGGATCTGTCGTGGGAGTACCACCATCGAAATATCCTTGACCGTTTAAAGCACCATCAACACCAGTTAAAGTATCCCATAAGTCAACAGGTCCTGCAGGCCACCATCCATAACTTTCATCACCAATTTCTACCCACCAATGCCCGTATTTATCATCTCCCGACTTATTTATGTTTTTCCGCTTAAATACGATATTGTTCGCAACAGTCCTTGGTTCTCCATTACGACACGCCTGGTGTTGACAATCATTCGGATTGGTATCCGGCAATACTGTTCCCTCTTTCGCGCAATTGCACGGGTTATTCGTCCCAAGGGGAGAATAGGCTCCGCCGAGACTTCCCCCACCGCTCTGGTGCCAAGGGTAATTGATCGGGTAATGCTTTGTAGGGTTGCTCATAAAAGGCGTGCAATCACGGCTGAAATCCAGGAAGAATACATAATGGGACACTCTGGTTATGTTTACGATCCTCTGGAAAATCGTATTGGGGCAGATTATGCATTTCGCTTTGAATGTGATTGCAAAACTGCCCGGACAAGGGGTGCCTATATAGCCTATTAACGACAGGATGCTCGATATATTCAAGAGCGGTGAGGTGGGCATGCGGCGATAGGCCAGGAATTTTTCAAATGAAGACAAACCGGCTGTCGTTAACCTCCTCGTAATCTTATAAGGGATTGTCACGGACTGCATGGCCCCGAGCTTGTCGGGGACTGCTTCTCTGAGCACCTCTATGTCGTAATCCCCTATGCTCGTCGGGAATTCGAGTTCTACATCAAAGACGGCCACGAGCCCGTAGTTGGTCACCTTGAACTCCCCGTTGAAGACCTCGCCGGGCTTAAGGGAAGGGAGGTCGATCTTGGGCGGCTCCACAATAAGCACAGGAGCCGGCACATTGGTCTCGAAGGTCTGGCTCACAGTTATCTCGTACCTGTCTTCGAGAGGCACGGGCGTTACGCTGAACTCCACGTCCACCATGTCCACCTGAAGCGCCATTGGAACCACCTTCGTCATGCCCGGCTCTATTATAAACGAACCGGAGGTGGGCACGTGCCCGGGGGCAGAGATATTAAACACGTACCTGCCCTCCGGTATGTCGCTCACCATCAGGGTGCCGTCCGGGCCGGTCTTCAGGTTATATGTAAGCTCAAGAAGGAGCTGATGCTGGAACGTGATGCTTGCCCCCGGCACATCCTCCATGAACTCGTTGACCACATCAAAGAACACGCTTCCTACCGCATTGCTGGTTACGGTTACTTGGATATTGTAGTTATACGGGATATGGTTATCCGAATAGACTACGATCTTGTCGTCATAGACGCCCTGCGGGAGGGTATCGGGCGGGGAGAGCATGATGCCCACGGAGCGGCTCTCGCCGGGCTTTATGTCCCCGATCTCCCTGGGGATGGTAAGGGCCATCCAGGACGTGGAGAGCCCTTCCAGCCTGGCGTTTCTCAAGGTCTCCTGCCCCACATTGGTGATTGTAAACGAGGCTATCTTCTGCGAGCCGCGCGTCATCCCGGTATCTATAACGGAGGGGCTTGTATTTATGACCGGAATAAGGGTCACAACGGCAACCGAGGCATTGAGTTTGGCCTGGGCCCCCTGGTCAACAATGGCCGTTGCCTGGGCGAAGCCCGTATCCGGCGCATCGTTCCGGCAAGGTAAAGCGTTTAGTTCTGTCGATGCGGGGGAAATTGCACCTTTTTTATCTGCCGCCGTATTCCCCGGAACTGAACCCCGACGAGTTGGTCTGGGGAAACATCAAAGGCAAGATGGGACGCTCATCCATCACCGGCCCCATTGATTTCCGGGCTAAAGTCCACGGCCACCTTCGCTCGCTGCAGAAAAAGCCATCGGTCATCCAGGCGTTTTTCCGAGAGCCCAACGTCCGGTACGCCTGTAACTTATGAGGCCCTACTTATGCACTCCTTAGTAAGTATTTATGAAGGATTAAAAATGTGGCGATTCTTTGGAGGATGAGATGGCTGGCGAGCAACTTATAATTTGGCGTAGGCGTAAACATTTTTGATTAAATAGAACCGTCCCGTTTTCCGTCTATTATGCTGTCCCCGGAATTCCTCATTCCTCCGATTGTTACTCAAACTGTTCCTTTATCCTTGGTCGAGTTATGAAATAAAGTAGAAGCCCAGATAATATGATCGGGCCTATCTGCGCACACAGTCCACGAAGGGGGTCTATGAGAAAGAAATTCCATGAAAAAAGATAAACAATATCAAATAAGAAATAATAAACTGCAATTCTTCTCCAATTTTCTTTTAATTTGAGAATATTGATACCTAATATAAATTTAAACAGGCTTATGAGCAATGCGCTTATTGAAGAAATATTCTCGATTAATTCTGAATTAACTCTATATGAAGGAGCATAATTTGCCAGGAATTTCGGGTGGAATATCATTGCAAATGAGTTTAATACAATGCCTGTAAAGGACGTAATTATAAAAAACCATCCAAGTAAGGTCGCGCCCTTCGATCTTTTTTTCCCCATGAGTATTGTCCTATTCTTCGCATTTGCTTGGACAAGCAAGCGAGACAAGATTAGCACACATGTTTGCGCACGCAACCGGACCAAGGCCTATATAATGACAGGCAACTTCACAATTTATTTCTACAGACAACTCGCATAACCAGTGCGGCACTGGTGGGTCTTCAACCCACTCACACTTGGGACGTCCATCGTAATCTCTGCCACATACTAAATGACTAAGTCCTGAAGGATCTGTCTTATTTGCCGGATTATTACCGCCATAACGATAAAGATTTATATCCCCGCTTTCAAATCCAATCGGGTCTTCACTCATAAATCTTCCAATCTCCGCATCATAATATCTGGCCCTATAATAATATAGCCCGGTTTCGGGGTCGTACTCGCGAGCGGTATAAGTATATGGCTGGATGAAAGAGGGGTCCGAAACTGAAATTATCTCGCCGAAGCTGTCGTACTCGTATCTCTGCACAGTAGCACCGGACTGGTCTGTAAGCGCCGTTATACTCCCGAGCCCATCCGTGTGATAGAAATAATTCTCTCCGTTTCTCGCCATCATCAAAGGCTCGTCTATTCCAATCCCATGCACGTATTCCGTCCTCAGTTCGCCACTACTGCCGTACTCGGCTATTATATCCTCGTTGTCATATAAATACTTGACAACCGCCCCATTCACATTCTTCTCAATCCTTCTGCCAAAAGGATCATAGACATACTCGGCAACCCTGCCGTCCGGAAGCTCATTAAGTCCATTCAAAAAAAGCGTTCTTGGCTGCAACAAATATAAAGGCATTCCAATCAGAAATGAAAAAATAATGCACGAAAATATCTTCAGGTAACTGAGTAGGTAAATTGGACTTTATCTCTAATTTTTGTACTGGACCTGAATCAGAAATCCAAAGTTCATTTATCTTTTTTGAAATATAATTTTGATCAGGAGCTTCAATTACAAAAAATAAAAGTTCTTTTAAAATTAATCTTCCATTCTTATATAAATCTTCTATTTCTTCTATGTCCCTACTATCAGAAACCGAAACTCGCAAATTGAGATAAGCTTCCCTTTTAGTAAAATCGATTTCAATTTTCATTAATCCAGCATCATGGAAACCATTTGGCAGCTTTTTTTCAATATCTTCTATTGTCATATATTTTCTTTTTTTAGGCTCTAGTGGGGTCACCACATTTATTTGGGTCTATTATACACTCCCAACCTGGAGGAAATATAAAGATAGGAAATGGACCGGGCCATCTGAAAGGAACTCTCCACCATGGGGTTGTAGGCTTAACTGGCGGTTCAGCAGGATCTGGTATTTTTGTGCCAGGGGGCAAATGTTTTTTTCCAAAATTATTCGGATCATGATAGTGATCTTTACCACCCCAGCCGGGTTTTCCAGGTTGGCCTGGATGCCAATCTAATGGCCTTCCACTAGGGTCTCGAAATCTTTTACCGCAAGGATTTTTATGTGAGGGATCAGGCTTCCAATTGGGAGGTAAATCAGAAGGGTCCTTAGGTAATTCCACCAAACCATAAGGATCGAGCCAATTAAGAGAATTATTTTCTACGTAAGTGAAATAATTTATACCCCCTTCAAATCCAATCGGGTCCTCACTTATAAACCTTCCAATCTCCGCATCATAGTACCTTGCCCTGTAATAATACAGCCCTGTTTCTCTATCATACTCCCTTGCAGTGTAAGTATACGGCTGGATAAAGGAAGGATCGGAGACAGAAATTATCTCGCCGAAGCTGTCGTACTCGTATTTCTGGACTGTAGCTCCCGCCTGGTCTGTCAGGGCAGTTATGCTTCCAAGCCCGTCCGCATGGTAATAATAATTCTGCCCGGCTCTTATCATCGCAAGCGGTTCGTCAATGCCTGCTCCATGGACATATTCGGCTTTCAAATTATTATTCCCGTCATATTCGGCTGTTATGTCTTCATTATCATATAAATAGCGGGTTACCATACCCCCGGCGCTTTTCTCTATTCTTCTTCCGAATGGGTCGTATTTGTACTCAGCAACCGCCCCACTAGGCAGGATAGCTTTAATCAATTTGTTCTCGTAATCGTAAATATAAGAGGTCTTTCCACTTGCATCCGTCTTGCTTATTATATTCCCATTTTTATCATGCTCGTAAACAGTGCCGTTCCTGGACTGTATCCTGTTCCCGCCGATATGGGTGTAATTCAAGACCTGCTCGCCCTCGATTTCGGATATCCTATTCCCGGTCTTATCATAACTGAATCCTTCAAGAGGGCTGTCGGGATGCGTGGCCTGTATGAGCTGGTACAGGGAATCATAGTTGTAATTATGAGTGCCTTTAAGGTCGGTATTATTTATTCTGTTTCCAACAAAATCATATTCATACATGTTCTTTGTAATCTCGTTTGACTGAAATTTATTATTCAAGTTCAAAAGCTCACTTGCCGAGTCATAAACGTAATTGGCTTCTATCCCGTTGGGGTAAGCAAGACTGGTTCTTCTGCCAAGCTCGTCATAGCCGAATGAGAAAACCTTACCCGATGCGGTTATGGATTTCAGATTACTCGAATTGTCATACTCATACGTTGTCGTCTTACCTTCAGCAGTCATTGACATTCTTCTTCCGGACAGATCGTAAGTATAGGCAACCGTCTTGTCCAATCTGCCATCATGCGCTGAGGTGATATTACCATATTGGTCGTATGTAAAGGTAAGAGCAACATGCTGGTTTATGGCTTTCTTAATCCTGCCCAAAGCATCATATTCATATTCCACAAAAGTGCTATCGGGATAGAGCTTTTTCTTGAGCCGCCCTACGGCATCATAGCTATAAATGGTGAAATTCCCGTCTCGGTCCGTGACTATAGTGGGCCGCCCTGCCTTGTCAAAAACATTTTGAGTCACATTCCCAAGCGGGTCCGTGATCCTGGCGGGGGTGGCGGCGCTCCCGCCCGAGCCGCAGGTAGTGCAGGCCGCGCCTCCGGCATACTCGTACCTGGTCACATTCCCCATCGCATCGATTACGCTAAGGAGGCGATTGGAGGAATCGTAGGTCATAGTGGTCACGGCATCGCCTTCCGCAATCGTCAGCAGGTTCCCGTTTCCGTCATATGAGTAATATTTGGCATTGCCCATGGGATCGGTTATGGAGGTGACCCTTTCACTGAAATCGGTTTCAATCCGGGTAGTCCTGCCCAGCGGGTCCGTTATGCTTACAGGTCTGTTGGCCAGGTTATGGGCATAAGAGGTAATCCCGCCAAGAGGATCTTTTGATGAGAGGAGGTTTCCCCTCGAATCATAGGCGAACTCGGTCCTGTTCTTAAGCGGGTCTGTTACGGACGTGAGACGCCCTGCGGTGTCGTAATCGAGAAGGGTGACAGCGCCCATCGGGTCAGTGATGCTTGAAGGCTGGCCGTTCTGGTTATAAGAAACGGAAGTTATCGCATTGCCGGTTTGCTTGCTTGTGACCTCGCCGAAGGAGTTGTATGTATATGTCGTAACCGTCTCTTCGGGCCTCCCGGCTGCCTGAATCACCTTGTTTATGCTTCCGTATGAATCATATTCAATCCGGGTCACTACCCCCAGGGCATCGGTCATGCTTATAAGTCTCTTCTGGCTGTCATACGCAAACCTGGTCTCGTTCCCCTCGCCGTCTGTTATTTTTGTGATGTTGCCCCATATGTCCTTTTGTATCGTGTACTCGTTTCCGGCGCTGTCCGTGACCTTCTCCGTATTGAAAGCAAGGTAGTCAATCCTCTTTAAGGTCCCGGAGGGCTGTCCGGCGGAGGCCTCGGATTCGGAGAGGAGCTTGCCGGAACTGTTGACCTGCTTTATTCTTGTGCCGCCGTTGAAATCGGTAAGGGAGAAGAGCCCGCCCGCGAAGTCGTAAGAGAAGGTCATCTGCCGGCCCGCCGGGTCGGTCACGCTCTTAATGACGCCGCGGTCGGCGTACTCGTACTCTATCCGGGTGGTCTCGCCAAGCGCGTTCGATTTTGAGGTGATCCCGTGATAGGAGTTGTAGGCATATTCCGCTATTACGGAGACGGAATCATAGACCCTGACAAGGCGCCCGATCTGGTCGTACTCGTAATTCACGGTCCTCTCCGCCGCATCCGTGGCGGAAGATATTCTACCGGCAGGATTGTATGAAAAAGAGAGCGCCTGCCTTCCCGTTACGTCCATTACGGAGGTTATCCTGCCCGTTTCGTCGTAATTGATTGAAACCGCCTTCCCCCGGGGGTCCCTGATGGAGGTGAGCTTGCCCTCCGTGCTGAAGAGATAGGTATTGGCCCCGAGTTCCAGGACCTCATAGCCCGAGGCCGTCTGCTTCAGGATTAGGCCTTTATCATAATCGGGGAGAAAATTTCCGGCGGAGTCCCGCTTGAAGAGGGTGTAGATGCCCTCCCCGTCCACGAGGGTGTCTAAGTTTTCGATCCTCATAAAATAGGGAGTCATCCATCCAAAGCCGAGAGGGCCGTCCTTAGGCTCCCCGAACGCCCCGCCCCCGGCGTTCTTTATTATCCGATTGGACCGGTAGGAGCGCTTCCACTCGATGGGGATCACACGGGCGGGGAGCTCGAGATCGGTTTCGGAGAATTCATATGTGCCGTTTGCGAGCAGCACACTGCTTCGTACACAGACCTTGGTGTCCTCCAGACACGCATTGCTGGTTCAGCCGGGGGAGAAGCAATCCTGTTTGGCAATCGAGGTGTAAGCGCCGCCCCCCCCGCCGCCTCCGCCGGATTGGCTCCCGCCTCCTCCGCCAACGACTATCCCGCCAGGTCCTCCTACTCCTCCCGGCGGGCACGGGACGGGAAAATAGATATAGTGAACGGTCGAGCCTTTTACCCAGCGCTCCTGTTCGGTACCGGGGCAGATAAGCTGATTGTATTCGGTATAGATTGGTATGCCATTGTAACAGACTTTGGGGAGAATGCCGGTTGTGCCATCGGCGGCATATCCCCTGAAAGGAGAAATCAGGAAGAGAAGCCAGATGGTTATGGCAGCCGGCCTGAGAAAGTCCTTAAGCAGCCCGCGCTCCCCTATTTTCATTCCAATCTCCTCTTTACCCTGTACGGCACCGTTATTTTCTGCATGGCCGCAAGTTTGGGCGGAAGGCTCGAAAGGACTTCGAGCTCGTAATCCGACCAGCTCGCGGGGAAGTTCAGGCCCTTCAAATCGGCCGATATGAGGCCGTAATTCGTTATGGTGAATTCGCCGTTATAGACCTCGCCGGGCTTCATCTCCGGGAGGGTCACGGACGGGGGTTCCACAATAAGGACCGAAGCGGGAACGTTTGTCTCAAATGTCTGGGTGACCACTATTTCATACCGGTCTTCGATCACGATCGGAACCACCGTCCATTCGATCTCCACAAACGTGACCTCAAGCCCAATCGGCACTGTTGTCGTGATCCCGGGATAAACTTCAAAGGAGCCCGAATAGGGCTTATGTTGAGGCGCCGAGATGGAATAAGAATACCTGCCCTCCGGTATATCGGATATCAGGGCGGTCCCATCGGAGAGCGTTTTTGCCGTGTACATAAGCTCCAGCAATTGCTGGTGCTGGAATGTGATCGTTGCGCCCGCAACATCCTCATAGAGCTGGTCAATGACATCGAAAAAGACGCTCCCAACGGCGCTGCTTGCAACCGTAAGCTGGACATTGTAGTTATACGGGATATGGTTATCCGAATAAATAACGATTTTGTCGTCATAAATCCCCTGGGCCAGGGTATCGGGCGGGGAGAGCATGATGCCCACGGAGCGGCTCTCGCCGGGCCTTATGTCCCCGATCTCCTTTGGGATGGTAAGGGCCATCCAGGAGGTTGAGAGGCCTTCCAGCCTGGCATTCCTGAGTGTTTCCTGCCCAACGTTGGTGATTGTAAACGAGGCTATCTTCTGCGAGCCGCGCGTCATCCCGGTATCAATGACCGAGGGGTTTGTGCTTATTATGGGAATAAGGGACACAACGGCAACCGAGGCGTTGAGTTTGGCCTGGGCACCCTGGTCGACAAGGGCGGTTGCCTGGGCGAAGCCCGTATCCGGGGCGTCGGCGGGACAGGTCACGCGTAGTGTGAGGGACGCGCTCTCGCCGGGCGCAAGCACGTCATCCGAGGGGTTCAGGACCGATGCCGTAATCCCGGAGCTTGTCTGCACATCGAAACGGAGGCCGGTGAGAGGGCCGCCGCCGTAATTTGCGAGGGCAAACGGAATATCGAGGGTCCTGCCGCGCCCAATCCTTGCGACCACGTTTTCCGGCTCCATCCTGAGCCCCGCGATGGTGAAGGAGGACTGAATGCTCCGGTCCTTTATATCCGGGTGAACGGCCCAGATTGTATAAATTCCCGCCTCATTCGAAGCAGGCGTGAAGGCATAGGCAAAGGAGCCGTCCGGGCCGGTCATAACCGTATAGGACCTGTCCATGCCCTTTAGCGAGATGACGAGTTTCACGGGCACATACGGGACGGGTCCGCCGGTTTGGCTGTCGAGGGTTTGGCCTGATATAATGACCGGCTGCGGGGAGGGATAGAAATCCTGCTCGGGCTCCGCAAAGGCGTAATAAGGGGTGTCCGAGATTGTAGTGGCTATGGACTGCGTTATGCCCGGGGCCGTGACCTGGTCCGGGCTCCCGTAATGGTAGAAAATATTCTCGATTACGGCCTCTACATAGACCTTGTAGGGCGCGGCTGACGGAATGAAGAGTGCTATAGGATCCGATGTGAAGCTCTCTCCGGGCTCTATTCGTGCAATAGCGTAACTGCCCACGTTCACCACCGCCCCGGTCCTCTGGTTCATATAAGCCGTGGACAGGATATTTCCGTCCTCGTCCTTCAGATTTACCTTGAATTTAGGCGTAGAACCATTGTTTTCGCTTGTGATGACCTCCATCCGGGCCGAGCCGATATTGTTTATTTTTATCGTGACCTTGCGGTCCGCGCCTCTTATGAGCGGCTCATTGAATATCTCAAGGAACGAGCTCCCTCCGGTGACCTGCGCCATCGAGGTCTGGCCCAATATGAGCGTGGTGCCCGGCGCGGGGGACAACTCCACCTTGCCCATTACCGCCACCTGGGAAGGGGCATCAGCAGATGTTGAGGCCACTTTTTCGACATAGAGGGTCCCGTTCGGGTCGAGAGTAAATGGCCCGGACAGTCTCGATTCGGTACCCGAGCCCACTTTTGTGCTGAGGGCCTCAATTTTTACCGGAACGGGGTTCGGGTTCGTAATGAAGAGATTAAGGGTCTCAAGAAGACCTCTCTTCAATATCGTGCCTTCTTTCAAGCCGATGACGAGGGGCATTAAAACGGCCTCTCTCTGTGGGCTTTCGTTCCCCAGGTTGTCCATAACGGAGACCCCATAGGCCACGGCCCCGCCGGAATAATATCCGTCCGTATAGGATAAGGATATGGTCGGATACTCGTTTATTTTCTCCCCGTTGCGGTAGATGAAATACCCGGCTATATTTCCTGAAGGGGCCTGCCATTTGAGCGCGGGCGCGCCGGAATCGTATTTCTCAAGGACGAGAGAGGGGATGGGGGCTACAGGGAAATCTATTTCGGCATTAGGGGACAAAGGCCCTTCGTTGCCCAATTGGTCCAGGGCGGCCACGGCATAAAACCTCTCCGTGCTCCTCGGGGCCGTATCCACTGCCGAGGCCGTGACTGATTCCGCAACCCGAGAGATCCCCTCACTCGAACCGAATGCGTGTCCCGCCCTGTATAGCTTGTACCCTTTTGCGGCCTCGCCCGTGCCGGCAGGCTCCCATTGGGCCAGAACTCCTGAACCGCTCATGGAAAGGACAAGCCCGGAAGGCGCGGGAGGCCCCGTCCTGTCCGAAATTCCTTCAACCTCTTCGGACCTTTCGCTCTCGCTCTGGAGAAGCCCCAGGGCGCTCACTGAATAATAATAAATGTCGTCCGCTGGAGGGAGGTCCTCGGCAAAAGCGCCGGCGAGCCCGCCCTGGACCCTAACAGGAAGGCTTTCGCCCTCTCCCCGGCACCAGAGGTTATAGCCGAGGGCGTCCCCGACGGGATTCCACGAGAGCTTTATCTTCCCGGCCGCTCCGGAGCTGGCCGTCAAGCCCATTGGTATACCTGGCGGCGGCACTTCATTCAGATAAAGAAGAATATACCTGCCGGAGTTTATTACATTCCCGATATTGCCGAACCTATCCACCGCATTTAACAGGACAAATTCGGCCTGGCCCTCCGGCATTCCCGAAATATTGATAGAGCCCGTCCAGTTTATATTGTCGGTGGAAGAAAGGTTTTCAATCATGCGTGAACTGTTATTGATGCCCTTTAATTCCACCTGGGGTATTACTGTTGAGGGCTCGGTTAAAGCGATCTCCACCTGGACCGGTTCGGCAGAGATATTCTGTAACTGGACCGGGCACTTAATTTCGGCTGCGGGCCCGGTCAGATCCAGGGCAATGCTCTCCCCCTGGCTTACTCCCCGGTTCCCGATCATGTCTTTGGCGGAAAATTTATAATTCATCTGGCCATCGGGCATCTGGGCGGTTATGTCTATCTGCCCCGAATAATGCGTGTCATCTATCTTCACTAAAGGAATTAAAATGGAAAACCCGCCTGTGGATTCCAGGCTCAGGAAGGGAATCTCTTTCAGAGGCTCAGTTACCTGGATAGATACTTTCAGTTTTCCGGTCCCGGCCACTGTTATGGGATGAATAGCCGTGCCCGCCGGATCGTAATAGGTGTAATCAATTGATGCTATGCTGGGTGCTAACCTGTCCGAAGAGATCGATATGAGATTAGATATCTCGCTTTCGTTGCCCGAACTGTCCACCGCGGTTACCGCAAAATGCCTTAAATTGTCATCTGGAGGGGTATATTCCCAGAAGGTATAAAGGATGGAAGATGTATTCGCCCTGGCAGCAGACGTTTTAGAGATGAATTCCGTCTGGCTCATGTAAATATTAAAGCCTGAGGGCATTTCACCTGTGCCGCTGGCCCAGTTGAACCGGATGACCCCGCCGGCAAATGGAGTCCCGGCAAAGTTAACAGGCGCCGGGGGTGCACCGGTATCCACTACGATCTTGTAATTGGGGCAGTACGCGCTCTCTCCTCCCCTGTTCACCGCCTTTACGGCAAGCAGGTTGTCCCCCTCTTTGAGCGCGAGGGAACTGAAACTGAAAGAGCCGTTCTGGGCAGAAATCGTGGAGACGACTACCCCGTTCAGTTTTAATACTATGTCGCTCGGAACAGAAACCGTGCCGTTTATATTTACCTTGTATTCGGGCGATGTCTGAATGACTGTATGCCCTGTTATGCTGGGCACCGGAGGCGGAGCGAGGCTTACAATCACCTGCCTCGAAACTTCCGTGCGGTTTCCGTACTGGTCATAAGCCGCCACCTTAACCGTATGGTTCCCGTCTGTTTCCGGGACAATATTCCAGAGGAAAGAGATCGAATTGCTGCTTGAGACGGCACTGACAATCTTTCCGTCCACGTGCAACTCAATTCCGGCGACACTGCTTTCGGTGTCGGTAGCCGAGGCCTTTATAGTGAAGGGTTCTGTAATGATCTGGCCTTCGGTGATATTGAAATTGGTGATCTGGGGCCCGGTCTCGTCCATCCTCGGCCTGGCGGCGATACTCAGTACGTTCTTCATCTCGGCGCCTGATATATTGGTTACGGTTACGGCATATTGATATATCTGGTCGTTGGCGAGGCCCGTATCGATATAGGACGGCTCTTTAAGGGTTTTGACGAGGACCATGTTTTCAACATTCGTCTGCTCCACGGCCGATTGGATCCTGTAAATGTTATATTGCTTAAGGTACGGGCTTGCTACGGCATCCCAGGACAGAGTTATCTTCTGGTTCCCCTCAATTGCCTTCAGGTTTGCCGGATTGGGCAACCTGGTGACCGCTTCCGCCGCGGAGCCCTGGCTCTCGTGCCCGTAGGTGTCTTTCACCGTGATTTTGAATTTGTACTTTGTCGCGTCCGCGAGTCCTTTTTTGATGTATTCGGTCGCGTCCTTTCCGATGGTAGTCCCTGAATCATAGCCCCTTCCGTCATCGAAATAAATCATCTGGTCGGCGAGGTCGCCCTTTGAATCGAGGCTCGGGGTCCAGCGGAGGATAATCCAGTTCCCGTCTGTTTCGTTAAAGCCCACTGTAACCGAAGTTATGGCGACTTCCTCCGGCGCGAGCGCGTCAACAGGTATTGCGGAAACGGAATTCACCGCCGGGTTGTAATTGCCGCTTCCGTCCACCGGAACGACAGCGAAATAATATGTACTCCCTTCCGTGAGCCCGGTTACTTTATATGTCTTTGTCCCCCTGTCCACAGTGCCCGCCACGGCCATGCCGGTTACGTCAGAAAAAGCGGACTGCGCCACGAACACACGGTAATAGGCGATATCCTGGGATTCAGCATAGGCCGACCAGTTCAGGTTCACCTCGGTGCCGCTCCCGTTCCCGTCTGCAACAAGTATCCCAGGGGCCAGCGGGCTTGGGGCCGAAATGTCATAAAGGATGTCTATGGATTGAGTCCTCGTGTTTCCGAGGGAATCGGAAGCCGTAAAGACAAAGTGGTTTGATATGCCTTCCACAAGGTTGACCGTATAAGTCCACGTCTGGCCCATATTATCCGCCCCGAATATCTGCTTTCCATTCAGCTTCACCACGGAGCCGGGCTCTTTTGTACCGGTCAGGTCCTGGCTGCTTGAATTGGTCGTTTTCTGATAATTATTGATTGTGAATAAGGGCGGCGTGGTATCGAGTACGATGAGCGCATTTACCACCGCCGAATCGTTTCCGGCGGCATCCCTCGCAACTACTGAAAGGTTGTTATTTCCTTCCGAAAGCGGATATGTATAAGTCCAGTTCGCCAGGTTATCTATGGGGACTCTCTGGATGCCGTTGATGATTATGGCGGAATCCGGCGATTTGGTCCCGGAAATCGCCTGGTTTGGAACATTAGTGGGCGTTTTTACCTGGTTCAGAGTGGGCATGTCCGGAGGCGCTGTATCAAGCTCGAATGTCCCGGCTTGGGCAGGCGACATCTGGTTTCCCGCGCCGTCTTTTGCGCCGGAGATTTTTACCGTATACGTCCCGTCGCCGGTAGAGGAAGTGAACTGGAACGTGCCCTGCCAGGTTTTCGAACTTATCCAGTTGCCCGTTAAGGAATATGCCTCATAAGGAGGTGTCTTCCCGAATTGTACAGAGGGCTGTATGGAGGTGCTCATATTCTCGCTGAACGTAAACTGGAATACTACGCTTTCGGCCTTGTGAGGGCTTTGCGGTGTCATTGAGAAGGATTGTACGCTCGGTGGCGCGTTATCTACATTGAACGTAAACGTGATCGTCCCTTTATTGCCCAATGTATCAGTCGGATAAAGGGCAACTGTGTATGTCCCGTCGGAAAAAGAAGTTTCTGGAATAAAAATGATATATCCGTTTTCAATGGTCCACGACCCGGGGACCGGCTGTCCCAGAATTTTCACCGAGGCCCCGGATACAGAAGCCTCCGGATCAACGGACGAATTGTCATCCGAAAGCGAGATGTCTATCCTCGATATTTGCGTGCTGGATGAACCTCCTATCGGTGACGAGGAAAGGAGCCTGGGTGCTGTGGTGTCCAGGACAATGGATTTGCTTAAAGTGCCGCTCTGGTTGCCCGCCTCGTCCATTAGATAAAGAGTTATGTTGTTTGTGCCCTCTTTCAGGCTCATGGCATAAGTCCAGGAAGTATCGGCGAAAGGAGTTGAAGTTTTGGCCCCTTTCACATAAAGGTATGTATTGGCCTCTTTCTGTCCCGAAAGACTAAATTGGGGATTTCTTGCGGGAGATTGGAAATCGTCTACCACCGGTTCCGAAGGAGGCGTTGTATCGAGCACGAAACTGCCCGCGACCGAGGGACTCATGAGATTTCCGGCACTGTCCTTCGCGCCCGATATCTGAACGGAATAAGTCCCGTCTCCCGATGCCGGCGAAAAGACGTAAGTCCCCGCCCAGGTCCTTTTATCGGTAGACCACGTCCCGCTGAGGGGATATGAAATGCCCCCGTTCACTAAAAGAACAGTTGGGCTTACGCTTGTAAGCATGGGTTCATTAAAAACGAAACTGAAATACACCGATTCCGCCTTATGAGGACTGGGAGGGTTCATGCCGAAAGACTGGACTGAAGGGGGAACGGAATCCAGGGTGAATGTTATGCCGGCCTCAGCGCTATTGCCCATTGCATCAGCAAGATGAAGCGTGACAATATATGTCCCCTCCTCGAAAGCGGCATCCGGAGTGAATGTCAATGAATTTGCGCTGGATATGGCCCATGTGCCCGCTACAGGAGTGCCGGAAAACGTCTTAAGAGCCGCGCTATTCCTGGCTGATTCCATATCGATGCCCGAGTAATCGTCTTTCAAATTTATGCTGATATCGGCAGCCTGGGATATAGCGGAATTGTCTGCCGGGAGCGAGCTTTCGATTGCGGGCGGCAGGTTATCGAGTATGACCTCGATTAGTACCGGCGGACTGCTCTCGTTTCCGGCTGAATCCCTGCTTGTAACCGAAATCAAATTTCTCCCGTACAATAAACCGTAGCTCGCCTGCCAGTCTTCCGAGCTGTCAAGAGGCACAACAGTTTGCGAATTTATGAGTATGGACGATTCCGGGTCTTTTTTCCCCGAAAGGATCATTGTTGGAGAGGTCGTAATCGGCTCTACGGGATTCACCGTGGGAGGCTTCGGGGGGATAGTATCCGTCCCGCCCGCCCTCAGATATGCCGCATATATTTCGGCATCTGTCAGGGTCCTTCCGTAGACGGCCACTTCGTCTATCTGACCCGCGAAATAATTCAGCCCATTTGCGTACCCGATCGCAAACGAGGCCGAATGGACCACCGCCTTCGAGATCTCAGTCTGATTCTCCAAAGTCCCGTTCACATATAATTTCAATGCATATCCGTCATAAGTGCCGGCCATATAAACCCAGACGCCTTCCGGGACGGGATTAACTGAGGAGACTGAATAAATCGTCCCGTCCCCTATCTTGAAATTAAGCGTATTGTCCTGCCGGTTGAGCGCATATCCTTTTTTGGCCGTCTCGTCAAGGTTTCCGGCTATAAGCATGTTCCCCGTGCTTCCGGGGGCTATCCTTATCCAGGCCTCAAGAGAAAAATTGAATGCTTTTCTCAGTAATGACGAGGTGCCGATATTCAAGTAATCATTTATCCCGTCGAAATTGGCCGAGTTCGTATCCAGTATCCCGCCAGTGAGGAAAGACGCCCCGTTAACGGGTGATGCGGTAAGGTTATTTCCTGAGGAGTCAAGCCAGTTGTCATCGAAATGCCATTGGGCAAGCGGTGTGCCGAAAGCCACTCCCAGGACCCATGAACCTATCATGCCTGTTTTGCTTGTCTCTTCAGGCGGGAATTTGACGCTTATCCCGCCGGACGAGACCATGCCGGATTGAGGGCCGGCCAGTTCAGCCGGGAATTTAACGCTTACCCCCCCGGATGAGACCATGCCGGATTGGGGGCCAGCCTCTTCAGGCTGGAATTTGACGCTTACGCCGCTTGATGAGGACATGCCGGGGGTCGCAAAAGCCTGTTCCGGCAACCCCGCCCCAAGCCCGAAAGCCATATAACAGGCCAGTATCAGACCGGCTAAAATTCTTCTCATTTATCTTTCCAAGCGCCCATTAGTTTTTAATTTCAATTCACCGGCACTTCTTTGCCCGACTCGAGGATGTACCAGGCCAGGGATTGCCCGCCAAATTTGGTCGAGACCTTCATGCGGGCAACTTTTTCCCCGTTTATAAGAAGATGCTTGTTTGAAGCCGTCTGGACCTCGAATGTGGCCGTGACCATAAGGACTGACGTATAGATATTACTAAGCGTAACGCTTCCGGAGGCGCTTGAAGACTCATTGCTCCCCGCCAGGACGGCTGTTGTGGTATACGGCTGTCCAAATTCGGGTGTTGCGGACAATGTGACCGTAGTGCCCGGAGGGACGTTCATCGCAGAGATGACGACCGACATGGGATTAGCTGTGCCTGCCGGGAAAACTATATCGGGGGTGGAAAATAATCCGCCAGCACTTTCGGGGGTGTTTATTCCTGCCACGGATGCTATCTTCAGGACAGGAAGATTTGCATAGAATACCTTATCCGGATAGCCGAAGCTGAACCCAGGATCAGAACCGGATGACCGTGCCAGGTCGTATGTCTCAACCCGTATCCGGCCGGATCCGCCTTTTCCAATGGAAGAATAATACCCTCCATACGCGTATATATTCCCATTCCCTTCAATCCTGTTTGCCAGAAGCTTTATTGACCCTCCGCTTCCTCCACCTCCATAATAACTATAGCCTGAACTTGGATAGCCTCCGTTTGCATATATTCGTCCATTAATCGATATTTTCCCTGAAGAGGCGATCAAAATGGCGCCACCACCGCCTCCACCACCTCCTCCCATCCCGGCGGAAACGCCGCCTGCACCGCCACCGCCGGAACCGCCTATCATGGTGACCAGGAGCTCATTTAAATAGGTGCCCCCTCCTATAGACTTATCAGAGTAGCCAGTACCTGCCGTGCCGAAACCACCGCCCGCTCCATATCCATAAGAACCTGCAGGTCCAAATCCTCCTCCACCGGGACCGAGCCCCTGACCGCCTGGGCCGCTGGGCATTCCTCCGTTTCCTCCGTCAAATCCTCCCGGACCTCCTTTGCCTCCCGCTAATCCGACTGCACTGGTCCCGCTTACGTCTATTGTCCCGCTAATTGTGACATCTCCTGTTGCGAGGATGTAGACCGGGGTATTCCGTTGGTTCTTTTTGAACGTGATTTTTATGTTATAGGGTATATTCACCGTCGTGAAATTGAATATCCCATCCGGCGGGAGCTCAAGCTCCGTATTTTGCGTGGGGTTGAAGGCCCCGTCTGCGCCGGTGCTCCCGCTTATGAAATCACCGGCAAGAGCAGTCCCTGTTAACAGAAAAACACAGCACAGGAAAATAAGCGTCCTTTTCATCTATTCCCTCCAATATCGTTGTTTATTCGCCAATCAAGTACCATTTCTTTTCCCATATCTTTAAAAGCTCATCGAGCTTTAATCTTGTTTCCGACGCATCGAAGGAAATCTTCCGGATTTCGCCTATGGCATTGAGAATCGATTTTATATTCTCTTCCGCATCCTTCCTCGTCATCGCATTTGCGTTTATTTGCAGGAGATTCTGAATAGCGGCATCGAGCTTATCCATATCTCCGGTCCCATTTGCCGGAAGCCACTTTATTTCCTCGATAATTTCTGAAAAGAGCTCGCTTGAACTCCTGGGCACAGTGACTGTAAGCCCTTTCTCGCCATAGAATATGTAATCGCCGTTATTCTCGTAGCTGATCTCGGTCTTTGTGGAATAATCCCCGGCCATATCCGGCAGCTCCAGATAATATTCGAACCCGGCGCTTTCTCCGGAACCGAATATCTTCCGCCAGATGATGGTGTTATCCTCTCCTGCGGCCTCCGGGTATATCCCGCTCGCAAGCGTCCCATCAGGCAGAGTCTCTTTTACTTCCAGATTGGACTCCCCAAAGACATTCTTCACTTTAATTTCAATCGGCACGCTGTCCAGTGCCTTCGGATAATATTCGGAAGGCTTTACCAGGCTTATGCTGTTTTCAATAAGGCCCTTTACCCTGGCCTGGTCCGTGCCGTAAAGCAGATCAAAGTTGTAGAGCAATGATTTGCCCCTCTCATATTCATTGAAAACGATTGAGGGAAATGTATTTCGCTTGTCTACGACATTCCCGTAAATATCGGCCGTATCTGAGGCGAGGTTTGCCACAACGTTTTTCCCTCTGGACTGGAGCGTGTCCTCTCCGCTTATCGGACTTTTGAAAAGATTTACTACCAGATCTGCGCTTGTCGTATTTCCCGTGAACTTCACGCCGAACACATCGTCCATGAAAGGGTCGGCAAAGGGCTTCGTTTTTATATAGATGAGGCCGTCTCCGTAATGGACCGCCTCCCTGATCTCTTCGCCCACAAGAGGCTCTTTCAGGTCTATAAGGAGATAGACATTGTAAATGCCGGAGCGCAAACCGGCCTTGAAGTCCTCTGTGTCCGCCGGGATGTAGTAATCCACGCCTAAAGAGTCCAGAATAGCAATCAAGTTTTTAAGGTCCGTCTCTTTCTGTTCTTTCTCGGAATTGCCGCTCCATACGCCTGCGAGCACAGCCGCTTTAGAGGAAATGCCTTTATTTATCTCCAAAACAATAAGCCTGACCGTAATGGCCTTTTCCAATTCCTCGTTAAGCACATTATCGACCGCTTTGAAGGAGATCATATGCACTCCGGCGGGAAGACCCAGGAGGCTGAAGTCCGCCATATAGGTCTTCCAATCCCCCTCGTCAACCCTGTATTTGATCTCCTTTACTCCTGAAAGGTCGTCCTGTGAGCTGAGCATGAAAGCCGTTTTCGGAGAAACTATGTTCGTTGCGCCCTCCGTCAGCGGGTCCGAAGCAGATATCCTGGTCTCCGGAGCCGTGTTATCAACCACTACCTCCAGCACCTGTTCCGCTTCCAGGTTCGAGAGATTATCCCTGCTGCGGTAATAAACCGCGTGTTTGCCTTCCGCCTCTATCTTGAAAGGCTCATAGGCGCTCCATTCGCCGCCGTCCACCTTGTATTCGATAAGGCCGATTCCGCTCGAATTATCGGAAGCGGATAGGGTGAAAACGGTATCTTTCGTTGCATATAATGCGCCACTGGACTGATATTTGGGCTCCCCTATATGAATCTCCGTAACAGGAGGAGTATTATCCATGTACAGGGCAAGGCTCTTTGGAGCCTCGGTGTTGCCTGCGATATCCACTGCACGATAGGAAAGACTTACCGAGCCGTCCGGGAAACCGGCGAGCGTGAACGGCTGAGAATACTCGCTCCATTCAAGCTCATTCAGTTTGAATTCGATTTCGAGAAGCCCGGATTGCACAGCGCCCGCGTCAGAAGCAGTCAGGGTAAATGGCGTCGAGCCCGTGACGAAAATTTCTCCGCCGCTTTCGAACCTGGGCTCGCCCATACTTAAATGGCTCTCGGGCTTTGTTTTATCTATATAGAAGACGAACGTGTCTGCCGAATTATTGCCTGCCTTGTCCGAAGCCTCTATTTTCAGCTCATACCGGCCTTCGAGTGCTATTTCGGCGCCGCTCAGGTAGGGGGACCCGTTGAGCAGGGTGCTTGAGGCGAGCAGGTTTATATCAGTAATTGAGATGATGGGAGCCAAACTGGCATTGTAATAATTGTCTTTCTCAATGCCGCTTACGGCTATTCCAGGTGCTGTCTTATCGATGGCGAACTTGATTTCAAGGGATGACATATTCCCGGCGCTGTCCGTAGCGTTTACTTTTAAGAGATAATTGCCTTCCATGCTTATCGGAGCCATTGAGTAGGGCATATCATTGAGAGTAATTGTCTTGCTCTGGAGCGTGGCGTCTTCCACAGTTATAGTGGGCAGGACATCTGCCGAATAATAAGTCCCGTCCGTTACCGAATCGATTCTGATCCTCGGAAAAACATCGTCTACAGGACGCGCCGTAATCACCGCGCCCGGGCTCTCGTTGCCCATGGCATCATACGCGGTGATCCTTAACTCGGAAGACTGCTCGTTCGGAAGGCCCGAAATCTCCGTTCCCGAAGCAGCAGGGTTCGAAATTTCCTTTACAAGCTGGGAGCCAAGGTAGACCTTGTAGCCTGCCACATCAGAAGAAGTTGAAGACGTCCATGAAAGCAGAACGGCGCCGCTTTCATCATTTATCTTGTCAGTTGACGCGGGGCTTTCAACTTCGGATGGGGAGGTGTTCACGGCCAAATTTATGCCTGTCCCGCACAGTACCGGGATACCCGGATTTACCGATTGGGCAAGCACCTTTCCAAGTGGATATTGCTGCCCATGATTATTAATTTCATATACCTCTCCCGCGACCAATTTGTTTGAGGAGAGGACATTTTGAGCCTCCGACAGGGAAAGCCCGATCAGGCCCGGCGTATTCACCTGGCATCTTAATTCCACTGTCGCGCCGGTATTTTTCTCTAATGGATAGACCTCCCCTGTGTCGAGGAGCATGACATCCGAAAGAGTGATATTGATTCTTTCGGCTTCCACGTACTTTCCCACATGGAAATGAAATCTCGCCACCGTGCCGCTTCCGGAAGCCGGGCTCGAGCCGTTCGTGTGCCCGAAGGTAAAAAGGGCGGACCCGTTTTTCAGGGATTCGTTATCCATTACAAGTATCCCGTGCGGCCCCTTTCCATTCCAGAAGAAGTCGCCAAGGCCGGATTGTCCGGTCGATGAGGGCCCGATTAAAAGGGGCATGGAAACGGATATATCGTCATCCTCTCCCTGCCTTGTATCGGAGACGCTCAGGATGTTTCCGCCCGGAGCCTCAAGGTTTAGCCTGAACTGTATCGCCCCAAGCCCCTCGCCCGGTATATTTTCCGCAACGACATCAATATAGAAATCCTCTCCCGGGGTCACCCTTTCGGCTGAAGGGACCACTTTGATACCCGCTGCTGAGAGCATGGAAGGATAGGCAATAATAAAGAGAGCCAGAGTACAAAATATTATGGCGGCCTTTTTCTTAATGTGAAATCTGCTATTCGACATCCGTTCTCCCGTACTCCCTCGAAAACCTGGAGAAGTCCCTGGCGTCGACCCTGTTATTGGTGTCCTCAATAAAATCGAAATCGGGATTGAAGAACTCGGCATCCGCAGCCGTCCGGTAATGCTCCCTGAACCGCTCAAAATCAGTCTCATTCACATTGCGGTCCAGATTGATATCGGCAAAAAAGCCTTTCACCGGCCCTGAAACATATACCATGCGCCCGTTTTCGGGAATGCGCCTGTAATGGGTGAGGCTCGAGAGCATCCCGCCCCGGTAAACCGTAAAAATCAGCTTTTCGCCCCCGGAGATATCGAGGCTCATGCCATCAGTTCCGAAAAGATTATTGAGGTCCAAAAGTCCCTCCGGGGCAGTTACAGTTTCCCCCACAAAAGCGCTTATGGGGTAAGGGGAACTGTCCGTTTCCATAATGACCAGGTCCCCTAATCCCGGCACTAACTCGTTAGAAGACGGGCGAATATAGGTTTCGAACGCGGCGAGGTCATTCGATACGGCCTTGGTCCCGTTACCGCCCAATGTGTAGGGCTGTATTCTTGATGCTGTCGTAATACTGATTATGGGGGAGTAGCCTATATTGGCCGGATTTTGCGGGTCTCGCATGACAGCCCGCACGTAATATGCGGTTGAGGCCGAAAGCCCCGAAACCAGTATTTTCATATTGCCCTTTAGGCGGGCCGCCTCCGCAATGGCGATACTGGCCGGCATGGGCAAAATTGACACTTTATCCGTCATCTCCTTCGTCATTGCAGAGTCCGAAAAGACCTGGACCTCAGGGTCTCCCGTTACATCGCTCATCCAGACGAGCGAGAAAGAAGAGGTCGTCACATCGGCCGCCTTGAGACCCGATATTTCCGGCACTGCCCAGGCTGAGGCATGCCATAATACGAGTGCAAGGCACAAAATACATAAGAGCACCCTCGGTCTTGTCCCGGTCATTTCTTCTCTCCGGTACCGCATGTAGCGCATTTGCCTGTTACTTTCTTTTCCTTCTGAGCCTGTAATGATACGTAAGCGCCGTATCCGCCCAGCAGATAGCGGATGTCCCTGTTCAGTCCGGCACTGATATTTCCGGTGAGTTCTTCCGCATTATCCTCGGGGGAGAAGACGAGAACGATTGTTTCCGAAGGAGCGAGTTTCGAGGAAAGCTCTCCGGATATGGAATGCATGCTCCTCAAACTGGCGACTTTCCGGGGCATATCTTCCCCCGCGACAGACAGGCTCCCCTCAATTGGTCCCTTTTTTATTTCATCCTCTTTGCGCAGGTCGTAAATCTTCGGGGCTATCCCGCTCTTCAGGGTTTCCCTTAATTCGGGTGCGCTCACGTAAAAGGCCCTGAAGTTATCGCTTTCAACCATGGGATAGCCTTCCAGCCTCCAGGCGGGGAGCCCTCCCTCGAGTACATAGACCTTCTCGTGTCCTTTCTGCTTGAGGGCCTCGGCGATCTCTATAGCTGCCTTCTGTCCCAGGCTTGTGTCAACCAGGATAATCAGCTTGCCCCTGGGGACCTGCTTGTATTTCAGCTCAATACCCGGTATGTTCATCGAGCCCTCGATGTGAATTTTTTCGAAAGAGACGGGGCTCCTCAGGTCTATGAACCATACGCCTCCGCCTTGCTTCATAAGCTCACAGGCGTTGGAGGGCTTCATCCATTCCCATCCATTTCCCGCAATAGCGAGAGAAGGCATCAGGGCGAGGAGCAGGACCAAGAATTTTTTCCGCATTATGGCCTCCAGCCGTCCACCCTATTCTTCATCGTTATTGCGAGCCCTTCTCCGGAGAAGATGGGGAAATCAGGGCCGACTATTTCCAGGCCCGTACCGGTTTCCCTTACGGCAGATGTCTCCCACGCGCCTGTCTTGTTATTGAACCTGCGGACGCTCTGGATATTTTCAAGGCATACGGACCTCATGAGGTCATGCGACCTGTACCCGATGGGCGCTGAAAGTATGCCTATGTAATTAAGCCCCTGATAAAGCGTATAATCGGTATTCTCGCCGCTTGCGGCCACTTCGAGCACTAGGTCGCTCGCGGCATAAACCCCAATACCCATCCCTTTTTTCAGGGTTATGTCGGATTGAGGAGATGAAAGGAGGAAAACCTGATCGATGCCGCTAAATGCCACGAGTTCTTCTATCCCCAGACCGGAAGCGATCAGGCTCGATGAGCCGGGATATGTGCCGAGGAGCATATCCCCCACGGCTATCAAATTAAAACCGGTTTTTAAATTGATTTCGACCGGAACGGGTTCGACCTCGAACTCGCCCCAATATATCTGGTATATCCCGTCCCTGTCATCCTGCCACGCCACAAAGCCCGGGCCCGAGGCCGGCTCTTCCTGTCTTGAGGGGTCCGCGCTCAGGATCCCTCCGGTTCCGAAATTCAGGTCATAAAACGCCAGGTTCGGGTCTTCAAGGCCTGTTTCATAATCCGTATAGATAATCAACTTATCTCTGATATATGCCTGCGAATGGTCTCCGGTCCCATACGTTATCCGCGCTTCGGAACCTGCCTGCAATGCGAATATATCTCTCTGCCCGTTTCTGTTGTCGGTCCAGGCAACCTCCTGTCCCGAAATGGAGGGTTGCGTCTGGTTGAAAACATTGTAGGTCAGCCTCGCTTCAGACCTCGTCCCGAGGTCGTATTCATATATCTCTCCCAGGCCGTGCCTGTAGTCCTCCCAGACAAGAAGGCCTCCTGAGATGGAAGGGTTTATCTGGTCTCTTTCGTGAGAGGTTATCATTCTCTTTTCGCCGGTTGAAATGTTGGAAAGGAAAATATCCTTATTCCCGTAACGGTCATCCTGCCAGGACACCCATTCACCGGAAATCACGGGCTTCTCCTGGTTCCCGGCATCCGTGCAAATGACGATTTCTTTATTCTGGGCAAGGTCAAACCCGTATATGTCCCAGTTGCCGTTCCTGTAGTCCTGCCATAGAACGATATCGCCGTAAATCGCGGGCCTCACCTGGTCCGCGGAATTATCCGTGAGCCGGACTGAATTGTCAGCATCAATCTCCTTCAGATAAATATCCCAGTTCCCGTTCCGCTTATCCTGCCACACTACTCTCGTTCCGGAGATTTCAGGATACTGCTGGGCCCCGGATAAATTGGGGTCAAGCGCCTTCGCATTGAACCAGTCCGCAATGCTTATCTGCGCTTCAGCTTCCGTTGTGTGGCTTGTCTGTGCGCCGTCCAGGCCATCCGTTAAAACAAGCCTTGCCGTGTATACCCCTGAGGGAAGGTATGAATCAGTTTTGTCCTTTCCGTTCCAGGAGGCTTTTGCTTGAATATCGGAGACGAGCTCCAATTCGATCTCTTTGACGACCGCCCCTTCAGAGAAAGTCGCGCCCCTTGCAATCCGGATTTTTCCATGAATTGAACCGCTCTCGTCCCTTGCCGTTATCTCGAATAGGACGCTTCTCGCGGTTTTAACCCCTGCCGGTGCATGGGGGGAGATAGAAGCCGGAGCCGCTGTGAAGGAAATTATCTCCGGGGCCTCTCTATCCACGTAAAGGGCCGTCAATTTTACGGGCTCTTTGTTCCCTGCGCGGTCAATGCTGTAATAGTCGAGGGTTTTCGCACCGGGCTCGCTCAGTTTCATTGGGTAAGCAGGAGAGAAATCGGTATCCGTGCTCAATTTCTTGAGGACTTGCTCCACTCCGCTCCCGCCCTCATTGTCCTTCGCGGTAAAGACAATTTCTGTTTCCGGGGAGATGTAAACCGGTTCCGTTCCTTTGGAAGGCCCGCTGAAGAAAAGAGCAGTGCCGGGCGGAATATTGTCTTCTGCAGGCTTCTCATAGACGAGCGTATATATGCCCGTGGTATCCGCGCCTGCCCGGTAATCCAGGATATGCGCGGTAAACTCGCTCTTGTAATTGCTGTCAAGCATCTCGTCCACCCAGAAATTATTCGGGTCCAGATGAACGCCATCTTTTCTCGCCACATCCAGGAGTTTGAACATGCCTTGGGCCGGGTCCGTGAACCTCGCATAAATCCAGCCGGCTTCCCCTGTGTTCAATTCGAGCTGCACATTCGGATTTGAGGAAGTGGGACGGGAAGGAAGTGCAACAATTTCGGGTATATTTACAGGGGCAATGGAGTCTTCATAGCCTGTCCCGTTGCCCGGCACCTCGGACTCGAGGAGCGAATCCGGAAGATGGTTTGCATCCTTATCTCTATCGACCAGAAAATCCAGCCTGAGGTCTCTTCCGGGCAGGTTCGCCCTGACCCTGTGCACCAGGTAATAAGAGTTCGTGGCCTGCAATATCGAGGTAAGCTCTCCGCCCAGATCCGAAGAATGGGAAAAACTCACGTCAAATTCAACGAATTCGCCGCTCAGGGTGGAGATCATTTCCCAGTAGGCTGAAGAGGCTGCTTTACTGGGGAGGTCCCCTATGTTCACCGTAAGGGAAGGGTCCACGTATGAATCGTTAACAGCGGTCCCCAGAATGCTGAAATTAATGAGAAGCCCCTGCTCATTTGCAACTATTTTTGGCTGGGCGGAATCTATCTTGAGATTTCTCGCCGTTCCAAACCCGTTGTTAAATACCCTGACTGCAAGTGGGAAAGGGACCGGGGGCTCAACCCTGGGAGTGAACGGGTTATCCCCGATTACCTCATATGGGAGAAGATAATCCAGTATTAATTGTGCTTCGGGCTTGACGGTTATAGTATCCGGATTTACGTTTACGATCTCCTGATTCCCGCTTACTGAATATGAGAGAGTTGCCCCGACCATATAAGCCTTCCCCTCGGGAGTTTCGCCCCCCGCCCCCGGGGAGGGGATAATAAGCCAGTGGGCTTCGCCTTTTGTACCGGACTTTACGATTCCCGTCCCGTTAAGGGCAGTTATCCCCTGTGTAGAGGAAACCTTTATAAAGAAAAGCTCATCTTTAATGTTCCCGTCCGTGTCCTTTATTATCAGGTCCACCCTGATCTCTTCGAGGTCCTTATCGGGCATGTTATTTGTAATCACCATCTTTGCGTCAAAGGCTATTCTTTCGAGGGTCATTTCCTGCATTATCTCTATGCTCACGCGGGAGCAGACCGAGTCGGCAGAGGAGGCAAGGGAGGGGAAACAGACAGCCAGCATAGCTGTTATCAAATACAAATAAATATGTTTTTTGAAACCCATTGCCCTCCCAAAATAAAAAGCCCGCCTAAGAAAAGGCGGGCAAATGAATAAAATTCATTCAGTATGCCACTTCGGTAGCCCCTCTATCCCTTTTCTGGGACAGGTGACTTTGCGCCGCCCGGTTACCCGGGGTTTGCCTTTTCGATGGCACAATGTAAGTAGCAACATTCGTACCATCTCATAAAATTCCCTTCTGTTTTGGTCAGCTAAGTTACTGAAATTAAAAGCATTTTTTGTACGATAAACTGCAATCAACTCTTTCCTAATAGAGAGTAAAAATATCTCTTTTTGACAAATTTCGCCTTTTTGACTGTGTCTTTTCACACGAAAATTTCTAAAAACGACCCCGGACCAGAGATCGTTTTCAAGTATATGTTTCAAAATTATGTAATCGAAGCCGCCGGGTTGAACATTAAGAATTGACAGCTCTGCCACATATGCCAGCAGGAATGGCGTCCCCTGGAGATTATCTCCAAGGTAATTCTAAGGCGCCAGGACCTGAAAACCACTCAGGTTTACCTGGGCAAAATCAGCGACACTGAGGCGATCAGGTGGATGGATATCCTGCATGGAAAATAAAAATGTGAACTGACAATTGAGCGCCGGGGTCTGCGAAGTTGGATTCTATAGAGAAATTGCTTGTCCAAGAGAGAGTTAGGCGGGGCTAATCACCTCCTTTATCAAGTCTTCAAGATTTACGAACCTAACCGTGACACGGTCATAGTTTCTGGAATATGCTCTCTTAATATCAGGCACAACCACAAAATTAAACCCCTTCGGATAGAGCCTTCGAAATATCTTCAGGTTGGCTGAGTCAAAGTCCGCGTCTGTCCATTTGCACTCGATAACCATCGGTCCGGTTTTGCCGGCCACTATGAAATCCACCTCATGTTTCTGCTTGTCTCGCCAATAATATATTTTCCTGGACTGGGTGTGCGCAAATATCTCGTTTAAAACAAAGTGCTCCCATAAGGTTCCCATGTCGTCCTGTCGGAGCTTGTCCCAGCCTCGGTAATAACATATAAATCCGGTATCAAAAGCATATACCTTGGGGGCAGCCACTATTTCTGTGGGTCGGTGTGTGGTGAATGGACGAATCGCATGCACTACGTAGGTTGCCTCAAGAACGGCAAGGTAATTCGAGATCGTCGTTCTGCTGACCTCGCACGGCCCGGCAAAACTGCTTGCTTCAAAAATACCCCCGCTCCGGATCATGAGCAGTTCAGCAAACTTGAAAAATGAATGCCTTCTCTCAAGCCTGAAGAGATCTAAGATATCTTTTGCCCAGAATGCGTCCATCCACTCTTGAAAATCGCGCTCAGGAAACCGTTCCTCCATAAAGAAAGGCGGCAGCCCTCCATGAAGAAACCGATGATAAAGATCCTGCCGCTTGAAATCTCTGAGGTCCTCGGTGATCATTGGTGTCAGCCATAGTTCGTATTTTCGACCAGCCAGCGTGTCTTTGAATTTCGCCGATGCCCCTAATGCTGATGAGCCGGTAGCTACGATTTTCGTCTCTGGAAAATGGTCAGCCGCTATCTTCAGTATTTCAGAGGGATTGCCCAAGCGGTGTACTTCGTCGAGAACAACCGTGCGAGCCTTGACTTCCTCAAGAAATGACTGAGGATCTTCCATCATTCTCCTGACGCGAGGCAATTCGCAATCAAAATACTCGATTTCGGGGAGGCTCTGGCAAAGCACCGTCTTGCCAGCTCGACGGACACCTGAAAGCCAGAGTACAGAGCGTTTCTCCAATCCTTCGGCTATTTTCCCTAACCAGAAATGGCGCTTTACCATATGCAAAAAGAATAACATATGGTTATACCAAATGCAATGACTATTTCAATTAGGAGGACTCATTGATCTCGTCTAAGAGGATGACGCTGGTTGCAACTGGAAATCAAGTGGGGAGGTGCTTATCAAAAAAGCGCTGAAAATCTTTTATATTCAAAGTCTTAGGAAAATATTTCAATTGAGGTTCAACATTCCTCCATTCTGCTATATAATCTGCCTATGCGACATATAGATTTATATTAAATGGACCTGAGCTGTGGAGTTCTGATGGTTAAAACGGAAGAAAGCGGGAACAACCGGAAAGGTATTCGGAATCATATTTATCATTCGGATTCCAGACTTCTGGCCATACTGGCCTTATGCATATTCATTGCAGAGGCTTTTATCATGGCTCTTATCCATGTCCTGCCCCCGGTCTCGCTTTTTCAGGAAATATTCATGGATTCTCTGCTGTTGTTATTCGTGCTCTCGCCGGTGCTCTATTTTTATTTCTCCTTGCGCAAGCGCATGGAGAAGGCGCTTCTCCTCGAACGGGACAAACTCAGGAGCGCCCTCGATGTGATGAAGAGGAATGAGGAGGCCCTCCGGGAATCCGAAAGGGATTTGCAGTATCTCTCCTCCAAGATCCTTGCCATACAGGAGGAGGAAAGGATGCGCATCTCAAGAGAGCTGCACGATGAGTTAGGCCAGGCGCTGATACTCTTGAAGCTCCATATAAGGCGGGTGGAAACCAAATTGAGCAAAAAGGAGACGGCGCTGAGGGAAGAATGCAGGGAGATCCAGCAGTATATTGAACAGGTAATCGAAAACGTCCGCAGGATATCCCGTGATTTAAGTCCCGTCATCATTCAGGACCTGGGTCTCAACGCGGGCTTGCAGCGGATGGCCGCTGAATTCGCCCGCCGTCATGAAATAAAGGTCTCGCTCGACATAGGGGATGTCGATCCATTCCTGTCGGAAAAGGCGAGGATCATGGTTTACCGGATCTTCCAGGAGGCGCTGACCAATGTCGGAAAGCATTCAGGGGCCACATCGGTCCGCGCTGTCCTCAAAAAGGCGGACGGCAGCTTTCATTTCGTGCTCGAAGACAACGGAAAAGGGTTTGGTCCGGAACAAATGATGAGTCGCATGGCAAGGGGGCTCGGGCTTGCCACGATGCGCGAGCGGGCGAGAATGCTGGGCGGTTCCCTCGATCTCCGGAGCGGAAAGGGAAAAGGTACGCGGATAAGCTTTTCTTGCCCGATACCGCAGGAAGCGTCTTGATGGGTCCCTATCGCATCGTCCTCGCAGATGACCATGCGATGCTCCGGCAGGGCCTGAAAAGGATCCTTGCGGAAGGGGTGGACCTTGAAATCGCCGGAGAGGCGGGAGACGGGATCGAACTCCTCGGCCTCTTGAAAAAGGTGGTTCCCCATCTTGTCATTCTCGATATATCGATGCCCAACCTCGGCGGAATCGAAGCCGTCTATGAGATAAAGCGCATCAATCCCAACATAAAAATCCTGATGCTCACGATGCATAAGGACGAGGAGTATCTTCACCCCGCGATATCCGCCGGCGCAGACGGCTACCTCCTTAAAGAAGATGCCGTCCAGGACCTTTTTTCAGCAATCGAAAAGATCCGTTGCGGGAGCATGTACATTTCTCCCTCTCTTTCGGAAAGGATAACAACCGACTGGGTCAAACTGCACCGGGGAGACCGCAAACCCTTTATCGAATCTCAACCGCTCACCACCCGCAAGAGAGAGATAATCAAACTGATCGCCGAGGGAAAATCGAGCAGGGAGATCGCAGATATGCTCTGCATCAGCATCCGCACCGTAGACCACCACCGCGCCGGCATAATGAGGAGATTGCGCCTAAGGAAAACAGCCGATCTCGTAAGATACGCCATCCAGAAAGGTTATGCCGACTAACCCGGGGCATGCCCCGGCCTTCCTTCTACCTCTCAGGGTAAGCAGGTAGTTTTACCCATCCCCGAACAGGTATTTCTCCCCACTGTAAAACAGGCAGTTCCGCGAATTTTTCATCACCAGCAGTTTTGATACAACTGAATGAAAGGAGTCTCACTTTTTGGGTTGCATGGTCAAGAGATGCGAGGCGGAGAAGATATTGGATCCTTATCGGATTATCCTGGCTGACGATCACGTCCCTCTTCGCCGGAAATTAAAAAGCATCCTTGGCGGAGTCGCTGGCTTCGAAGTTATCGGCGAGGCGGGCGACGGCATCGAGCTTATAAACCTCCTGAATGAGAAGGGGCTGGAACCGCACATCGTGCTCATTGATGCATCGATGCCCAATCTTTCTGGGATAGAAGCGGCGCGTGCTATTAAGATGAATTATCCGGGGATAAAGGTCCTGATCCTGAGCGTGCACGAGGAAAGAGAATATCTTCAGCAGGCTTTTTCAGCCGGCGCGGAAGGCTATCTGCTCAAGGCCGATGCCGATATGGAACTTTTCACCGCCATCGAAACGGTCCGGCAGGGGGGCATTTACATATCACCCACATTCAGCGGGCCCGCACAAAAAAATGAACACAGATCGGGCACGGAGTGACAAAGTTTTCTTTTATAAAACAGAGACTTTTTCCGTTTAAAGCCGGAAAAGGGCAAAGGAGGGAATTCGCGTGAAGAAGGATGCGAGAAGGAATCGGATCAGGCTTCTTAAATTTTACCTTTTAATGGTGGCACTGGCGTTGGGCATATTCACCCGGGTGGACGCCCAGGCGTTCATCTTGAACGTGGTGGATGAGGAGGGCAATCCTGTAAACGGCTTCCGCTGGCTCGTCGAGGAGGATAATGCTTATCACCCGGAGCCCGGCGAAAGGGTCCCAGACGGAGTCATGGTGAGCATCCGTAAGAGCCACGCGCCAGTTATGGCTTCGGGAAGCTCCGTTACCTCGAGCGCCGTTGTCAATGTGCCCGGAGACACGCGGTATCTGGTCTCGGTGCTCGCCCCCGGGTACACCCTGAGCGCGACCCAGGTGGACATAGGACAGGGCACGAAGACGGCCTTCGTGAACGCAAACCCCATTCCAACGGCCCAAGTATCGGTCTTCGTTTGGGAGGATACGCGTCCCCTCAATAACGAGCCGGACATCGATGTCATAAGGAGTGAGCGGGGTCTCGAGGGCTTTACCGTCCTCGTATATGACTTTTTGGGCACGTTGTCGCAGGACATCTTCGGAAACCCCCTCGGCACGGAATATCAAAAGGACGTGAACGGCAATTTCATATTCGATGTTGAGGGCAACCCGGTTGTGCAGACCATGGGGACCGGCGTCATCCTTACCGATGCCCGAGGCGAGGCAAAAGTCAAATATCTGGCACAGGGCAAATACGGCGTAAGGGTGGTGCCCCCCCAGGGCACGGACTGGATACAGACTTCCACCATAGAGGGCACGCCGACTATTGACGCGTGGGTGAAGGCCAACGAGCCCCCTTATTTCCAGGAGTTCGGAGGGCCCGTTTACCATACCTTCTTCGGCTTTGTGAGGCCCATGAACAACCTGAACACGCTCCCCAATCCTCTCGGGGTAACGGGGACAATTACCGGAAGGATCGCCAAGATCCATGAGGACCGTTTCGAGTTAGCCCAGATTGTGGCGGGCGAGGGCTATCCCGGATGCTATGTGGGCCTGAACACGATGCCCGTGGGCGCGCAGGAGGCCGTGTATGCCCAGCCCTGCAGCGACGACGAGGGCCATTTCGAGATTGCGGGCGTCCCTCCGGGCTTATACCAGATAGTGATGTGGGACCGCAACCTTCATATGATCTTCGGTTTCCGCACAGTGGCCGTGCCTGCCGCCGGGGGGGCCGTGAATATGGGCGATATCCCCGTAGAACCCTGGTTCGGGATACTCGAAAATTGGGTCTTTAATGACCTGCCTGACGAGGACGGCAATTATAACGGCTACATGGACCCCGGCGAGACCGGGATCCAGGAACAGAATATAAACATCCGTTTCCGGGACGGCTCCATCTACCAGGCTTTCCCCACCGACATGGTGGGATACGTGCCTTTTGAGGAAGTTTTCCCCTTCGGCAAATGGCTGGTTGTGGAAGTCGATTACACCCGGTTTAAAGCGACGGGGGCCACCTTCGTAGTGGATGACGGCGGACCCCTTGCGCCCGGCATGAGGAACACGCCCCAGCCACAGCCGGAAAACGGAGGGCTCCCGTACCGGACCGAATTAGGACCGGTGCTTACCGAAGGGATGATCCTTTTGAACGGCTTCGTGAACCAGATATTCTGGGGGAAGGCCCCTTATGACCCAGGAGAAAACGGCGGCATCTCGGGCATAATCTACTACGCCACTACAAGGGCCGAGAACGATCCCCGATTTGCGGCCGCGGACCCCTGGGAACCCGCGATCCCGAGAGTGCAGGTAAACCTCTATGCCGACTCCGATTACGACATGGCCATCGATGACCTTGACGGGGACGGCGTGGTGACCCTGGCCGATGTCGATAACCACCCCTTCGGGAATTTCCCCGGCGCTGAGGATATGGACAGAAACGGCAACGGCCAATTCGATCCGGGCGATGCACTAAATATCGCCACTTCGGACAGCTTTGACGACAATATCCCCACAAACTGTGTTGCGCCGCCCCAGTACTGGAATGGCGGGCCGATCCAGGACTGCGCCCCCACTTTTATTACGTGGAACCAACTGAGGCCGGCGGTTTTTGACGGCGGATATGCCTTTAGCTCTTATTATCCGGGCGGGATCTCCTCGGGGAGCGCCGAGGTGGAAGGCATTCCGAGCGGCTACTATATTGTTGAGGCTGTGCCTCCTCCGGGATACGAGCTTGTGAAAGAGGAGGACAAGAACGTCGATTTCGGAGATGAATACGGGCCAAGTCCGCTCGTCCTTGCCCCCGTTTGCGCGGGCGATGACCATCTTGTCCCTGCCGAACTGAGCCTTTTTGCGGGCATCGAGGCCCCCTTTGCCGGGGAGACCCGGCCCCTTTGCGACCGGAGGCATACTTTCCTTGCCGATGGGGAGAATGCGGCCCTGGATTTCTTCTTCTTTACGTTTGTTCCCAAGGCGGCCCGCGTGGTGGGCTGGGCCAGTGACGACATCCATGTGGACATGAACCCCTCGAGCCCCCTCTTCGGGGAAAAATACGGCCCTCCCTGGCTGCCGATTTCCTTCAAGGATTTCAGGGGACAGGAAATGGTGAGAATCTACGGGGACGAATTGGGCGGCTATGAAGCCTTGCTGCCCTCCACCTATACCGTGAACGCCCCGTCCCCTTCGGGTGTTGCCCCTCATATGGTGACCATCTGCCTGAACGACCCCGGGCCCATACCCGATCCGGCCAATCCGGGGCAGTACATCACAGACCCGTATTATGACCCCGGATACAGCGTATCCTGCTACAACTGGGATTTCTGGCCCGGGCGCGTGACCTACACGGACACGCCGCTCTTCCCCGTGGCGGCCTTCGTTGGAGGGCTTCCCTCAAAGCTCGATTGCGAGTTCGAGGAAGGGACTCCGGCCATCTCCTCCGTGAACGGCCCCGAGGGCGGTCCCTATGTTTCCGGCTCCGGGGATGTGATCACCATCGCAGCAGTGGGTCCCATGACGGTGAACAACCCCGATTATGATCCTAATGACCCCGCAAGCCCGAGGACCATCGTGCGCGATTATGGGTTTGGAGGCGATGAGGGCACGGTTTCAGTAAGCGGTGTGGTCATCGACCCGGCGAACGTGACCTGGGCCGCCGATGGCCTGAGTATTTCCGTCACCGTGCCTGCCGGCATTCCTCAGACGGGCGAGCTGCTTGTGAGCAGGGGAGACAACGGCAGGACTACCCCTCTTGGTGTGACCCTCACAGTGGGCGGCGCCGGCAACGTCATCCATGTGCCGGGCGACCTCCCTACCATCCAGCAGGCGATCGACAACGCGAGCCCGGGCGACCTCATACTCGTTGCGCCCGGCATATATAACGAGATGGTAGTGCTCTGGAAGAAAGTAAGGCTCCAGGGCGCGGGCGCCTTCTCGACGATAATCAACGCGAGCCCTTATCCGGCGGAAAAGCTCGTTATCTGGGAAAACTTCGTAAGGAGCCTCATCGATTCCGGACAGGTGGACCTTGTCCCCAACCAGAACCCCCGTTTCCCGGTGGTCGACATGGACAAGGGCGCGGGCGTTACGGTCCTCGTCAAAGAAGGGGCTTTCACGGCCAACGCGAGGGCCCGGATCGACGGCTTTACAATCAGGAGCGCCGACCAGGCCGGAGGGATTTTCGTCAACGGCTATGCCCATTACCTTGAGATCGGCAATAACCGGATCATCAACAACCACGGTCTCCTCTCAGGCGGGATACGCGTAGGCACTCCGTCCGGCGTGAACTTTAACTATATCACCTCCTATAACGACTATCTCAAGGTCCGCCACAACCAGATCGTACAGAACGGGAGCTTCAACGGCGGGGGCGGAGTGACCCTCTTTAACGGCGCCGATAATTACGAGCTCTCGGACAACTACATATGCGGCAACTTCGCCCGCATGTACGGGGGTGGCGTGGCCCACCTGGGATTGAGCGGAAACGGCGTGATCAAGAACAACAAGGTCATTTTCAATGAATCCTTCTACGGCACCGAAACCGGCGGGGAAGGCGGCGGAGTCGTGATTGCCGGCGAAGCGCCCCTGCCCGGTGCCGGGACACTGACAGCCGGTTCCGGTTCTGTTTCAATGAACGCCAACCTCATACAGGGCAACAGCGCAGGCTCAGGCGACGGCGGCGGCATCCGGACCTTCCTTGTAAACGGCCAGGATGTGGCCGCCTCGCCCAATAACCCCGGGCCGTGGCACACCCTTAATATTTTGAACAACATGATCGTGAACAACGTGGCAGGCTTTGCCGGGGGCGGGATATCCCTCCAGGACACTGCCAGGTTGAGGATCGTCAACAACACGATAGCCAATAACGACAGCACGGCCACGAGCAGCGAGGCGTTCAGGGGAGGCACCTCTTCGACGCCGACGGGAGCGGGCATAGTCTCAAGGGCCCACAGCCCGGCGTTGCTTGGCGCCATAGGAACGGGCACGGGGCCTGAATTCTCCCGCTTTTCGAACCCCCGCCTCGGCAACAACATCATCTGGCATAACCGTTCCTTCTACTGGGACGGCGTCCAGGGAGACCTCGTTCCGAATTCGCCCTCGCCTTATTGGGACCTCCAGGTGTCGGGGACAATAGGGAGGATGAACCCGCAGTACTGCATCCTTACGGACACGACGGGATACGCCGCGACCAACATTGCGGCCGACCCCCTGTTCATCCTCGAATACCTCAACGCCATCCAGACCGGTATCGTCTTCGATGAGGGAGGCAATTTCATCGGCGTGAAGTACACGCCCATCAAGCCTTCCGGGGACTACCATATTGGGGGGACATCACCGGCCATCAATGCCGGAACAAATGCCTCTCTGGTCCTCGTCAATACGGATTATGACGGCCAGACGCGGCCTAACGGAAGCACGGTCGATATCGGTGCCGACGAGAAGTATTAAATTGAAACGAAAGGAGAGACGCCATGAATGGAAATAAAGGCTTCGCAATACCTGGTTTATTCCTCCTGTTCCTCGTCCTTGCGTCCTCTCCGGGCTGGGCGGCTATAACCGTCCAGTGCCCGGGGGACACCAACGGCGATGCCATATGGACGGGCCCCGAAGTCAGGCCGGAAAATACGGTCTGCATTCACCTGACCGCCGGAGACGGCTTTATCAGAATGGCCGACGGGTACCTCCAGTATATATTCGGGTTCAATGATTTTACCGGGACCCCTCCCGATCAGATAATGGACCAGGCAATGCTCTCACAGCAGTTCCCGGCCCCGACGATCAAGGTCAAAGAGGGACAGGATGTATATCTGACCCTCTCAAATGTGGGGATGGTCCAGCGGCCCGACCTCTTCGACGCGCATACGGTGCACTGGCACGGGTACCCCTTCCAGACTCCCGTGTTTGACGGGGAGCCGATGGCCTCGATCAGCATCAATATGGGCTCGAGCCTGACATATTACTATGTAGCGCCGGACCCCGGCACTTACATGTACCACTGCCATTTCGAGGCCACGGAGCACATGCAGATGGGCATGCTCGGCAATCTCTACGTGACACCCAGGCAGGACGACCTGCCGGACGGCGCCGTCCTGGGCTCTCATGTGCACCACCCCGACCCCGACGGCAACGGGCCGCTGCCCGGCGACCGCTACGTCTTTAACGACGGCGACGGGTCCACGCGCTATGACGTAGATTACCCCATACAGATACTGGCCTTTGACCCGCGCTTCCATGACGCGAGCATGAATGTCCAGCCGCTGCCCTTTGCGATGATGAGAGACACTTATCCCATGTTGAACGGGAGGGGATACCCGGACACCGTAAGCCTGACCCCTCCCACACCGCCCGATGAAAACGGAGGAAGGGTCTCCCAGCCGATGAACTCCCTGATTACGGCTTCACGGGGCCAGAGGATACTGCTCCGCATCTCCAGCCTCTCCACAGTCGAATTCTATACACTGAGTTCGCCTGGGATACCCATGCTCGTGGTGGGGAAGGATGCCAAACAGCTCCCGGCCTACTTTACCACCAATTCACTGACCCTGGGCGGAGGGGAGTCATATGACGTGATACTCGATACCGCCGACATTGCGCAGGGGACCTATTTCCTCTATACCACCAACCTGCACAACCTGAGCAACTACAATGAGGATTTCGGCGGCATGATGACCGAGATCGTAATCAATTAACAGGAGCCAGGAGGAAAGATGTTATGAGATCGATAATGATGCAGCGATTCAGATGGTTTCCCGTCATGGCCGTCCTGCTCCTCTTGGGGGCATCTCCGGCCCTGGCGGCAATACAGGGGGTGACCGGTACGACCTTCAATCTCACCGCGAAGGCGGACCACATCAGCACCCCCGACGGCGGCAGCATTCATATGTGGGGGTATGCCCTGAACAACGGCAGGATGCAGTATCCGGGGCCGACGCTGATCCTAAACCAGGGAGATACCATAAGCATTACCCTGACGAATAATCTCCCTCCGGGAGCAGGGAACGTCTCAATCCTCGCCCCCGGACAAAGCGGAGGGACGGCAACGGGCGGTGTTCAAGGGCTTATCACCCGTGAAGCGCCCCCCGGGGGGTCGGTGACATATAACTTTGTGGCCGCAGAGCCGGGGACCTATGCATACTACAGCGGCACGAGGCCCGAGCTTCAGGTCGAGATGGGCCTCATAGGCACCATCATCGTGCGCCCTGCGGGTTTCAACGAGGCATCGAACAAGACCGCTTATGGCCATCCCGAAACCCGTTATGATGATGAATTCCTTTTCCTTTTAAGCGAGATGGACCCCAATATCCACGAGCTCGTTGAGGCGGGCCTCATGAACATGGTCGATAATACGAAGTACTTTCCGGTCTACTGGTTTATCAACGGCCGTGCCGCGCCGGATACCATGCTGGATGCAAACGTCTCTTTTCTGCCCACCCAGCCCTATAATTGCCTTCCCATGACGCGTCCCGGAGGGCGGCTTTTGATGAGGATCGTGAACGCGAGCCGCGACCTGCACCCGTATCACACCCACGGCAACCACCATAAGGTCATCGCCTTTGACGGGAGGCTCCTCGAGAGCGCACCCGGCGCAGGCCCGGACCTCGCCGTGGCCGACTTTACCACATCTGTGCCTCCGGGCGGCACCGCGGACGGCGTTTTCCAATGGTACGCAAAAGCGGGCTGGGACATTTACGGCACGGACAACGGCCACGACTGCGTTGACGGCAATGGCGATGACCTGGACGACTCGACATATGAATACTGTCCCGATCACGGGAAGCCCTTCCCGGTGGACCTGCCCCACAAGAACGACACCACCTTCGGGGCGTTCTGGGGCGGCGGCCCCTTCCTCGGGACAGCGGAGCCCCTGCCTCCCGGGGAGGGCGGGTTTAATCCCAATGGAGCGTACTTTTTCATGTGGCACTCCCACAGCGAAAAAGAGCTGACCAATTTCGACATATTCCCGGGCGGCATGCTTACGATGATGTTTGTGGAGCCTCCCTCTCCACCGCTCATAAATCCATAAGGAGGAAGGGCATAATGCGAAAAAGAATATTTCAGATAATCCTGGTCATACTCATTACGGTATTTTGTCTGGCGGGCGTCTCTTCTGCGGCCGAGTTCTGGTTGAGGGCCGGGACCTTTATTAAGACCATGCCCGATGGCGTGCAGGTGCCAATGTGGGGCTTTGCACGATGCACGGCCAATTTTGCATCCTGTAACCCTCTAAGGGTCCCCGGTCCGCCGCTCATTGTTCCTCCGGGCGAGAATACGCTCGTTATTCATGTGAGAAATAACCTTGCCGGTCCGTACACCGAGCCGGTCTCACTGGTCATCCCCGGACAGGCCATGCCTACCGACGGAACCGCCTCTTCACCCGCGCCCGTGAAGGTCCCTGACGAAAACGGCAATCTGAGGGTGCGGTCTCTGGTCCACGAGACGGCCGTGGGCTCTGACGGCGTTTACGTCTGGAACGCTCTCAAATCCGGGACCTACCTCTACCAGAGCGGCACCCATCAGGCCGTTCAGATCCAGATGGGACTTTATGGGCCCCTGAAGATGGATGCCGCTCCGGGGCGGGCTTACACCGGGGTCCCTTTTGACAGGGAAGTGATGCTCTTCTTCAGCGAGATCGACCCAGCGCTGCATACCGCGGTAGTCACCAACAATTACGGCCCGGGCAAGGCGATGACAAGCACCATGTATTATGAGCCGAAATATTTCCTGATTAACGGCGAGCCCTATTCATCGGCAACGAGCGCCATTCCCGCAGGCAGCGCAGGCCAGCGGGTACTTATCAGGTTTCTGAACGCGGGGCTCGAATCGCACGTGCCCATCCTCGACCGGCACTACATGAGCGTGCTTGCTGAAGACGGCAATGTCTTTGAGCACCCGAAAGAGCAGTATGCGCCGCTCTTGGCGGCGGGCAAGACCCTCGATGCAATGATCACCCCTAAGGCTCAGGGCACGTATGCGGTCTATGACCGTATGCTCTCCCTGACAAACGCGGCCGCTTCTCCCGGCGGGATGCTCGCCCATCTGAGGATAGCAAGCGCCCCGGCAGGTGCAGCTTCCCATGGGCAACGATGAGAGTGGCTGTCCCGGCAAGACGGCATGCTTTATGGCTTATCTCTGCTCATCCTTCTCCCCTGTCCGGGGGAGGGGGATGAGAGAAGAACCAATGGGGGGAAAATGAGAAAGAAGGAAAAAACCTTCGAGGCATTAACAGGGATGTTGTTGATCCTGGCTTTTGCAGGTTCATTATTTTTCTTTGAGGGCAAGGCTCGAGCATCGGAAGAGAATTCCTTAACCGGTGCTGGCGTAAAGCGGAAAGGGCCAGAATTTAAATTGGATGTCAAATCAGATATCGGGGAAAGATTCGGCATTGAAATACTGTCGGTAAGGCAATCCGCCGGCGGCCATATGCTGGATTTCCGTTACAGGGTAATTGATCCGGATAAGGCGCTGGCCCTCATGGACCGCAAGAGCAAGCCGTACCTGATTGATCAGGCAACGGGCGCCAAATTGATCGTCCCCAACCCGCCAAAAATAGGGCCCCTGCGTCAGGCATCGGCAAAGCCCATCGCAGATAAAAACTATTTCATCCTCTTTGAAAACCCCCAGAAATTGATAAAACCGGGGGCCAGGGTTACAGTGGCGATTGGAGATTTCGAGGCGAAAGACCTGATCGTGGAATAAAGCTTGAGGATAGAATAGGCAAGATTCAAAGTTCGCGCAGGCAGAAAGAGTGGGTATGGGAAGAATAGGATTTACTTATCTCGAAAGTAACAAATGAAGATAGAATCCCTTCTGTGCTCGTCATAGGTCTCCCTCTGCGATGCCAGCAGGAATGGCGTCCCCCTGGAGATAATGGATTTAAACCTTCATCCAGTTATCCGCATGTCTCGGCACTCTTGGTCGGTGCGGAGTTCAGCCACAAGTCTTATCCGGGGCGGGTGTTCTCATCTCGACCGAATGTTCCCGTTGGTCGTCAAGGAGTGTAATTGCCCTATCAGGCTGCTCGACGCCATCGACGGTCGCACTCGCCAAGCTGCCGTCGCTCGTTTGCAGCACGGTGATATGGTAGACGGTTTCCCTGTACCGGTAATGCATCTTGAACGACTCCCAATCCCCGGGCAGGCATGGCGCGAAATGCAGCTTGTCTGTTTCAAGCCGCAGCCCAAGGAGCGATTCCAGGACAAGCCTGTACATCCAGCCGGCCGATCCCGTGTACCACGTCCAGCCACCGCGGCCAATGTGCGGCGAGACCGCATATACGTCTGCCGCGACAACATACGGTTCTACCTTGTAGGTTGCGATCTTCTCCGGAGATCCCGCATTGTTTACCGGGTTGATCATCGTAAGCAGTTCCCACGCGCGACTGCCGTCGCCCAACGCAGCAAAGGCCATCGCGGCCCAGATAGCCGCATGCGTGTATTGCCCCCCATTCTCCCTTACACCCGGGACGTATCCCTTGATATAGCCGGGGTTCAGATCCGATTTATCGAACGGCGGGGCCAGGAGCTGGATCAGGCCATGGTCCCGTCGAACGAGAAGCTTATCCACCGCTTCCATTGCCATGTGTGAGTGTTCGGCATCCCCGGCGCCGGAGAGAACGGACCAGCTTTGCGCGATGGAATCAATCCGGCATTCGGGATTACTCGCCGAACCCAGTGGTGAGCCGTCGTCAAAGTAGGCGCGCAGATACCATTCGCCATCCCAGCCATTCTCTTCGATATTCCTGCGCAGTTGAGCGGCTTCCCCCCGGCAGCGTTCGACAAATGACTGATCACCTTTCAGGCGCGCAATCTCACAAAACTCTACGAGCACTTTATAGAGGAAGAATCCCAGCCAAACGCTTTCACCCCTGCCGTCCTTGCCCACCATGTTCATTCCGTCGTTCCAATCACCCGAGCCGATGAGCGGCAAACCGTGCC
>Ga0214473_10000731_pt1 | contig 45233 bp, 39 predicted proteins | sample RVTome_7_FD_203509 | JGI IMG/M metagenome (GOLD analysis project Ga0214473, IMG submission 203509) | Soil microbial communities from uranium-contaminated site in the Upper Colorado River Basin, Wyoming, United States - RVT98D197 | ecosystem: Environmental > Terrestrial > Soil > Contaminated >...
GGCCGCGGCAACTTCCGTGCCGCCGCGCTGCGCAGTTTTTCCAGCCGCGGCAGGAGGCCTGGAAAATGCTGGCGCAGTTCTCCCAGGAAATATCGATCGCCCGCCGCCACCTGCGCGAGCAGCAGATCGTGTGGCACCCTGAACGCCTCGTGCAGCTCGGGCCGGTCCAGCGCCTGGCTCAGCGGCCGCAGCGCCTCGAGGATATGCGGGCTTGGCGGCTGCCGCAGTGGCCGGGCTGGTTCTCGCGCCGCATCCACCGCGGCAGCGAACAGCTGCGACACGCCCTGGCCCATCAATGCCACCACCGGAACCACGCGCAGACCAAGCAGCCTGCTCAACACCCCGATATTGATGTACATGGCCTTGTCTCGCGCTGCGTCCATCATGTTCAGCGCGATGACGATGGGCCTGCCAAGTTGCATCAGTTCGAGGGTGAGCTCCAGGTGCGCTTCAAGACTGGTCGCATCGACCACCTGGACAATGACATCCGGCGGCGCGAGGGGCGCGGGCGGCTCGCTCCTCTCGTGTGCGGATACCGAGGGGCGCTCATCACCCCACAGCAAGTACTTCAGCGCGACGAGTTCGTCCTCAGGCAAGTGCTGGAGCGACCGCATGCTCGGCACGTCGACGACGCTGGCCTCGTCCAAGCCGACCTGCACGGCGCATTCACCGTAGCAGCGATGCGTGCCCGCGAGTTCTCCCGTGCGCGGTGCAGCGCTCGATACCGCGCGAAACAGCGTGCTCTTGCCCGCTTTCGGCAGGCCGACCAGTGCGATGCGCAAGCGCCGCTCCCCGCGAAACAGTGGCGTGCGCAGCGGGACAGTCGTTACATGTGCCATGGACGGCGTGAAGATCCGGGTTGGTCAGGTCAGGAGTCTCGCATTGCCCCGTCCGGGAGAATTGATCTACATCAAGTCATGGAGGATGCGCAGCAATTGCGCAGTTTCCTGATGGAACACTGAGCGCGGCGCTCGGCCGCTCCAAGGCCTCGCCATTCCCTGTAAAATCCTCGCAGACACCCCGGCCCGAGGTTGAATCGACCCATGGATGAATTCAGGTTCACAGGCCTGCTCTGGCGGCTGGTTTTCTCCCTCGCGCTCGTGCTCCTGACCTTCAATCCGTCCGGTTTTTCCTACTTTCACTGGCTGGCGGATGGCTTTCCGACCATTCCGCCACTCAAGGCCGTCATCGGCATCCTGTTGCTCGGTGGCTGGGTCTTCTTCGTGCGCTCGACGATGCTGGCGCTCGGCAGGATCGGGCTGATCCTGGTGCTGGCGCTGTTCGCGGCCATCGTGTGGTGGATGGCGCACAACCGCTGGTTGCATCTCGGCAACCGCGCCACCTTGGCCTGGGTCGTGCTGTGCATCCTGGGACTCGTGCTCGGTGTCGGCATGTCCTGGTCGCATATCCGGCGCCGCATCTCGGGCCAGGCCGCGGTTGACGAAGTCGGGCGCTGAGATCTCTAGCCTCTGGAGCGAGGATTGGGCACTTGGCGGGAAAATTCGACCTGAGTCTCAAGAACACCAGCCGATTTCGCCTTATAGTCGTGTCAGTGAGGGTCCAACCATCAACCGCCGGTGAATCCCTTGTCTGAGGACCACGTCAAGACCGTGCGAATTCAGCGCCCCGCCAAGGTGACGACCGATGAGCGCGGGCGTACGGTCTGGACCGGGGGCGTTGAATCGGTCGAACTGGAACTCGTGTCGACCACCGCCCTCCACAAGATTCTGGATTCAGGCGACGAAAAGAGTCGCCTTGCCATTCGCGAAGCGGTCTCGGGCAAAACGGAAGGGGTCCTGGCAAGGAATCCGGAGACCGGATTCTTCGAGATCGTCAGCGACGCGGAACTGGATTCGCTTCTCGACGGCAACAAGTGCCGGCCAGCAAGCCACCACGTGGCCGATGTGACATCGGAGCCCGTCGGCGACCGAGTCCAACGTGCGGCTGAAGAGCTGTCACTCGTGAGTACCCAGGTGTTGCGTAAGGTGCTGAAGCCGGACGGCTCCGCTGCGTACACGAAGCCGGTCATCAGCAGGAAAGACAAGTACGGCGGCTTCGATCCTTACAACAACAACTGAACTGCCAGCTCTGCTTGTCGACTCCGTAACCCGCTGACATACTGCGGCCGCCACCACCAGGTCGCCATGCCGAGTCAGCCAGCCGCGTCGGGGGCTCTCATCATAAAGAACGGCACTAGATGGTCGCTGGTCGCTGCGTTCGCATTCATCGCCGTGGCCGGGGCATTTGTCTACCTGGAGTTTTTCAGGGATTCCTGGCAGCCGCCGCAGGTCGTGACAATCGAAGGTTCGAAACCGGTGTGGTCGCTCTTCACTTCGTACCCGATGTGGGGTTCGGATGCAGAGGAAGGCGCGTCTCAGGCGCTGCTCCTGCGCGATGGCGACTACATGCTGTTTTCGGATTTCGATGTGCCGGTACGTTACCTCGCAAGCGACGGACCGGCCCTCAAGATGACGTTCAATGACTGGAGCGCGAGTCTCGGCGAAACGATCATCGCCTTGTCGCTCGACAGCGAGGACGGGCGCAAGTGGTTCAATAGCGCCTCGGATGCGCAGCTTGCGGAGCTGCGCATCGTGGCCGTCCCGGAAGACGTCGACGCGGGAACGCTCGCGGCGCTCAAGCGTCTTGCGGCCACCAACCCGAATGTGGATCTGTCGGTCGAGTCCGGGGCCGCCCTGCGTCATGTGCTTCCGCTCTTCGAGCCGCGGGCGGTCTTCGCCGGGGAGGAGGAAGGTGCAACCCTCGAGCTCCTGGCCAATCAACCCCAGCTCGAGATGCTGCTCATCAGCGCTTCGAAACCCGGGAGTCTCGATTTTCTTCCCACTCTGCCCAGGCTTCGCCGTCTCTTCCTGGGCGAATGGGATATTGCACAGGCCGGCCCGCTCCCGGCGGGACTGACCGGGCTCAAGTCGCTGGTCGTCTTCGAAAGTGAAGCGAAGGATCTCTCGGCCTTGAGTGCGGCGCCCGCGGGACTTGAGGAGCTGTCACTGATGATCGAGGGCCCCAATGACATGAACCTCGCGGGCCTCGACAAGTTTGCCAGTCTGCGCACCCTCATCCTTTGGGTCGATAACGACTCGGCACCGCTGGATCTCTCGAGCCTAGCGGCCCTCGAAGACTTGCGATGGGCAGGCCTGCCGCCCGAGACCAGCCAGGAGCAATTCGCGGCCATCGTGAGCGCGCATCCCAAGCTGACGATCCTTGAAATGATGATGAGCGAGAATGTGAAAGACCTCGCACCGTTGCGTGGCCTGAAAGCCCTCCAAGGCCTGGTTCTCGGCGGCGCCTACGAAAATCTCGAGGTGCTGCAGGAATTGACGTCGCTTCGTTTCGTTGGCATTTCGAAGAAAACCTGGGAGGAATCGCCCGCGCAGGTCGCGGCAGTCCGCAAGGCGCTGCCCGATGCCGTAGTCGTGCGCGTGAGCCCCTTCTGCCTCGGATCGGGATGGATCCTGCTGCTCGTTCCGGTCCTGGGCTTCGCGTGGCTGCGCCGGAGTTCGCCACGACTGGTCAGGCAAGCCGCTTGAATGGGTCCCGCGAGCAGGACTGACGCAAACGCGCGGAGCCTGACCGGGATCGCGGCCGCGTCGGCCGGGATGGTCATCTTTGCCATCGGTGCCCATCAGGACCTGCCCTGGATGGCCGTCGGCGTGGGTGGCCTCGCGATCGCGGCGGCGGCGATCGGATGGTCCGGGTTCGGTGTCGCGCGACCGGCTGAGCTGCTGGGGCTCGATCGCTTTTCGAAGAGAATCGCGGTCCTTGCCGTTGGCGGTGGCTTGCTCGGCGCCGCTGCCGGCCTGTCGCACCGGGACACTTTGGGTATCCCGCTATTCCCGCCCGGGGATGTCGAAGCCTTCGTCGTGGTGGCCTGCCTCATCGGCGCCACCGAAGAACTGATCTACCGGGGCTGGCTGCTGGGGAGGGCGCGGATGTTCGGCTGGCTGGCCGCAATCGCGATCGCGGCCGTTGCCCACGCGGCTTACAAGACTGCGCTCTTCGCCTGGCCTTCGGATCCGGCTCCGGTGGAGCTCGCGGAAATCGCGCTCTGGACCGCCGCCGGCGGAATCGTGCTGGGCCTGATGCGTCTTGTCTCAGGCAGCATCCTGCCCCCGATGCTGGCGCACGTTGCCTTCGACTTCGTGGTTTATCGCTCCGTCGCCGACGCGCCGTGGTGGGTCTGGGGCTGAACGCGGGGGTCCAGCCGTTCACTCCGCGAAAGGAACTCCTCAGGCGACACCGGTTTGCCGAGCAGGAATCCCTGGCCCAGATCGACGCCGACTTCCTGCAAGTGCTTCAGTTGACGCCGGGTCTCGATGCCTTCCGCCATCACTAACTTGCCGAGCGTGTGCGCCATGGCCACCACGGCGTTCACGATGGCGCTTCCATCCCGATCGTCCGGGAGATCTTTTATGAAGGAGTAGTCGATCTTGACCAGGTCGAATGACAGATGCTTCAGATAACCGAGTGACGAATAGCCGGTGCCGAAGTCGTCGATCGCGATCGAGACGCCCAGGGCCTTCAATCCGTCGATGACCTTCCTGGCGCTCTGGAAGTCGTGAACAAAGACGCTTTCCGTCAGCTCCAGCTCCAATGACTCCGGCGGCAGCTCCACTCGGGCAAGGCAATCTTCGACCTGGGCTATGAAGTCCACCTGGTGAAACTGCCGGGCCGATACGTTCACGGCAACGCGCTCAATCTGCCCGCCCACCTGGCGCCACTGCTTGAGTTGCGTGCAGGCCTTATGCATGACCCAGGCGCCCAGTATGGAGATATACCCGGACTCTTCCGCCACCGGGATGAAATCCACCGGATTCAGGAGGCCGCGGTCCGGATGGAGCCATCGCAACAGGGCTTCCGCTGCGACACGCCGGTTGGACCGCAGGCACACCTGCGGCTGATACACGAGCCGGAATTCCTCGCGCTCCAGTGCATGACGAAGCTGCGCCTCGATCTCGAGTCTTTCCCTCGCCTTCCTCCCCATGTCCACCGAGTAGTACAGCGCCTGGCCCCTGCCAGCCTCCTTTGCGCCATACATCGCCGTATCTGCCTTGCGCAGGAGCTCCTCCGCTGTTTCGCCGTCATCTGGAAACGTCGCAACACCGATGCTCGCGCTGAGGAACACCTCCGATGAACCGACCCGGAACGGCTTCGACAATTCCCGCAGCAACTTGTCGATGACGACGGCCCGCCCTTCAGTGCCCCCTGGCTGTGGAATGAGCACCACAAACTCGTCTCCGCCCAGGCGAGCCACGGTAACCGCTTCGGCGACGCATCCGCACAGCCGCGCGGCCGCCTCGCGGAGCAGGTAATCGCCCGCGGCATGCCCCAGGGAGTCGTTGACCGTCTTGAACCGGTCGATATCGACGAAGAGTATCGCCAGCGGATACGAACCCTGCCGTGCCTGTATCAAGGCTTGCTGCAGACGATCGAGGAACAGCTGCCGGTTGGGCAACTTCGTCAGTTCGTCGAAGTAGGCACGACGCAGCAGTTCGGACTCCCGCTCCGCGGCCTCCAGGGCGACCGCAAGCCGGTCCGCGAAATCGCGCACATACCGCAGCTGCACGTCATCGAGCGGAAAGCTCTCCCGGTAGCCGAGAATCAGCGCGCCGGCAACACGGTCGCGCGCCAGCAGCGGAATCAGGAATGCCCGCTCCACGCCGTGCTTCATGAGCGGACCGCATATTGCGCTGTAACTGAGGTCGCTGATCTGTATGCCCTTGCTGTGTGGCCGGATCCACTCGTAGGCGCCCTCCTCCAGCGCAAGCCGCTCCACGCCGACCGAAGGCTCCCCGCGCACGGTGCACTGCGAGATGGCGACCACCGGGGACTCCCGGTCGATGAGCACGACGCCCACACACTCACATGGGATGATCGCGCCGACCTGTTTCACGATCAGTTCGACCACCTGCTCGATCTTCGCGCCGGAGAGAATGAGCTGGTCGATCCCCGAGAGCATTTTCAGGGCGTCGAACTGCTTGCTGAGGCCATCGGCCATGGAGTTCATTGCATCCGCGACATCCGCGAATTCGTCCCTTCGACCGGTATCCGCGCGGGCAGTGAAGTCTCCCTTGATGAACCGCCTGGTAACCGACAGCAAGGCATGGAGCGGCCCCAAGATGCGCCTGACGTGGAAGCTGGATGCGAACAGCACGATCCCGATCGTCAACAGAAGTGCCGGCGCATATAGCGCCTTGAAGGCATTCCATGGCTCCAGCGCCACGGCCTCGGGCTGGGTCGCAATGAATCGCAGCAGGGGCGCATTGAAGGTGGAGCGCGTGAACAGTTCCCAGTAGGATGAGGTCATGCGTTCGCCATCCGCCTCCCACGAAAGGGTGCCGGAAGCGGCTGGCGCGTCCTGAATGGCCCGGCGGGTCTGATCCGGAATTGGCTGGGAACAGTGGACGGGCGGGTTGATCCCCGACGCGACGATGCAGAAGTTGACTGAGTATGGATTGTCAGTCGACTCGCCCCACAAGTATCCGGGCGCCACCAGGCCGACGGCCGTTCTGTCGCCAACCTTGCGCAGGATGAAAATATCGGCTGCCGATGCCGTCGCGCTGACAACGAGAGTGGGTCCGGTGACTTGCAGCGCTGCTTCAATCAGTTCCGGACTCAGGTCCATGGCGTCGTTTGACAGCGCGCCGTCCTTGTCCACCAGCGTCACGGCAGCCAGTTGTTCCGAGGCCTCGCTGACGGCATCGCCAGAAGTCGCCGAAGTCTGGTAGACGAGCTCGGACGCGAGCAGCAGCCGTTCGTAAACGACCAGGCCATATGCCCGGACCGTTTCGCCCAGATAGTCCCGGGTTCGCTCGTCGAACGTCCGGTTCACCTGGAGAAGCGACAGCGCGCCGACCACGAGGATCGGCACGGCGGCGATCAGGCTTGAAAGCGCAAAGATCTCCCGCCCGACCTTGCTCTTGATGACGTCAATGGACAACGACGCGATCCGCTAGTAGCCGGCTGCCAGCCCGACGTAGCCACCGTCGTTTGCGCGGACGATATCGTCCTGGCTGGCCTTTGCTGTCAGCGGCGGCCTCGAAAGGCCGTCTTTCCCCATGCTGTAAAGATCAAAATCCGTATTGATCGGCACCAGGTTCTTGTCTTTTCGCATCTGGCCGGGATTAGCCCCGGCGAGATTCAGGTATTCATAAGGCCGGCCCCACGGATCCACGAGCCCGTCAAGGCCCGCTTCGGCCAGGGTATCCGGAAGGCGCCCGCGGTTGAGTTCCCAGCGCTTGAGCGAGAGGCTCAGGGTATTGAGGTCAGCGATGGCATTGCTGTTGTCGATCCGGGTCTTGATCGCGCGGTAGCCAGGCACTGCAATCGCTACCAGCAGCACCATGATCCCGAGCGCAAACATCAACTCCAGCAGCGTAAACCCGCTCATTCGCCCGGATTTGCTGTGCTGACGGCCCATGATCACCCTCCTCCCAGCCGCCTCGGCGAGAGAGCAATAAGTCAATGAAGTGGCTATTAGAGGCAGTCCAGGCACGCAGGGGCGTGACCCCGCTCACGCATCCACCTGCCTGCCAATGCAAGACCCGACTGCCGCCTCAGCAGACGGCATGGGCGGTCCCGCTAATGTGAACCAGTCGGCACTTGCGTTTGGCCGGCCGAGACCGATGCAATGAACATGTTGAACAGCTCGGCCTGCGACGACACGCCGAGCTTGCCGTAGATGTTCTCGCGATGGACCTTGACGGTGCCCGGCGAGATGCCGAGCGACTGCGAGATCGACTTGGTGGAAAATCCCCGCAGCACGAGCTTGACGACGTCGCACTCGCGTGGCGTCAGCAGCTTGCGGCCAAAATTCGCGGCCGCCTCCTGCACCAGCCGGCCCAATTCCAGGTCACGCACGGGCGCCGCCGATGATCGCGTCATGCTCCAGTGCTTGCGCGTCAGCGCATACAAGAGAGGCTGTACGGCCTCCAGATGGCGCACGTCGTCGTCGCTGAAACCGGTGCAATGCTCCGAGCGCTCCAGGCTCACCGCAAACGTGACGCCGGCCTCCAGTGGCCAGAGGTAACCCACCTCGTCGCCGATGCGCCCGGACGCATAATGTGCACGGTAGTACTCGCTGTCGAGAAAGCCGTCCGGCGTGATATCACCGAGCCTGCAGACCTCAGGATGATCGAGTGACAGGCTCATGATGTAGAAGGGATCGAGGACGTAGAAGCTGCCGACATAAGTCGTCAGTCCTTTCGCACGCCAGCTTCCGGAAAAGTTCTCGCACAGCATTTCGGGATTCGCATGCTGGCGGTACACCATCACCATCCACCAGTCGAACTGCAGCACCCGGCCCAGCAAATCGACGAGGCGGGGCGCGAACGGTGCGGTGCCGACATCCGCAGCCACGGAAGGCAGCGCTTCGCGTAGCAACCGGAGCCAGGACAAGTCTTCTCCCTGCCCGGTGCCACTCTCTACGTCTACAGCCATATTGCCCATGCCCGCGATTGGCGAATACTAGCACCCGATCCGGGCCCGGAGTCCGCCGAGGGGGTATTCGTTCGCCCATGACCACCTTCGCGATCGCGGGGTTGCAGCTGGAAATCGCCCGTGGCGATAACCTGGCCTATCTGCGTTCCGAGATCGAGGGCGTCGCCTCGCGCTTTCCATGGGTCCAGATGGTCGTGCTCGGCGAGCTGTCAGCGTATGGCACCGGCACGGCCCGCGCCGAACCGCCGGCCGGTCGCACCGAGCAGGAATTCTGCCGCATTGCCCGGGCGCAGCGTATCTGGCTGGTTCCGGGATCCTTCTATGTGCGGGAGGGCGACTCGGTCTTCAACCTTTCGCCCGTCATCAATCCGGCCGGCGAGGTCGTCGCGCGCCATCGCAAGTTGTTCCCGTTCCTGCCTTACGAGACGGGCGTCGCGTCGGGTACGGATTTCGTCGTTTTTGACGTGCCTGAGGTCGGCTGTTTCGGCGTCTCCAATTGCTACGACATGTGGTTTCCGGAGACCACGCGCATGCTCGCCGCGATGGGCGCCGAGGTGATCCTGCACCCGTCCATGACCAATACGATCGATCGCGACGTGGAGCTGGCCATCGCCCGGGCCAATGCAGCCAGCAACCAGTGCTATTTCTTCGACATCAACGTCGCGGGCCAACTCGGATTCGGCCAGTCAATCGTTTGCGGACCGGGCGGCGAGGTCGTGCACCAGGCGGGCTGCGGCCGTGAGGTATTTCCCATCGATGTTGATCTTGGCGCCGTGCGCCGCGCACGCCGGCGCGGCTGGCATGGCGTTGGCCAGGTATTGAAGAGCTTTCGTGACCGGGCGGTCGATTTTCCGGTCTGCGGAAACCGCCACCAATCATTCGACGCGTTGAACGCGCTCGGGCCATTGCGACTGCCGGAGCGCGAGTGATTCCATGAGGACTTTTCCCAGTCGTGGCGCACCCGAATTCAACCAGCTTGGAGAACAGCCGTGACGACAAACCACCTTCGCTACCAGAAATCGGCAATCGCCCTGGCCGTCTCGAGCATCCTCGCCGGGGGCTCGAATGCTGCCCGGGCGCAGGACGCGCCTGCGACCGCCGCACTCGGGGAAGTCATCGTCACCGCCACCCGGCGTGAGCAGGCGATCCAGGACATTCCGTTCAACATTTCCGCGGTGAGCGGTGAATCGCTGGAAAAGGCCAACATCATCGACGCCGTGGATGCGCTTCGCACCATGGCCGGCGTCTCGGTGCAGGACCGCGGCTACCGCAACTCGGGCATGGGCAGCGGCATCGTGATTCGCGGCATCAATGTTGATTCCGGCAGTTGGGGCGATGTCCCGCTCGCTGCTGTACCGACTGTCGCGACCTACGTCGACAACACGGCGCTCTACGGAAATTTCATCCTGAAGGACATCGAGCGCGTCGAAGTCCTGCGCGGACCGCAGGGCACGCTCTACGGTTCCGGTTCACTGGCTGGCAACGTCCGCTACATCATGAAGAAGCCGGACCTGGGCGGTTTCAGTGGTACGGCGAGTGCCTCCTACGGCCAGACCGATGGCTCGGACGGCTACAACCTGAACCCCGACATCCTGCTGAATGTTCCCCTGAGCGACACGTTTGCACTGCGCATGAACGCGGGCATGATCGACAACGACGGCATCGTCGACTATCCCCATGTCTATGTCCTGGACGCGAATGGCAAGCCGGTCGTGAACGGGAGTGTCCTGACGGCGACACCGGTCTACACGAGCGTCGAGGATGCCGATACCGTCGACATCAAGTACGGCCGTGTATCGGCCTTGTTCGCGCCGACCGATACCTTCAGCGCGCAACTCTCCTATCAGCGCCAGGAGGATGACATCGGCGGCCGGCGGCAGGTGACCCGGGGCAACGATCTCATCAATGGCGGCCAGTATGGCGAGTATGAATTCGGCGCCATCCAGCTCGAACCCGCTGAGCGCACGGTCGAACTGGCGGCACTCGAGATGGAGATGGACCTCGGCTTTGCGACCCTGACTTCCAGCACTTCGTACTACGAACACGACGGCAGCGGCATCAGCGACAACTCCGGCGTGTATGCGCGTAACCGCTGGTTCCGCTTCTACGGCAGCTCGCCGCGGCCGATGGCGCAGGCAGAACGCTTCTACGACGACTCGGCCACGACGCAAGAGCTGCGCCTGGTCTCCAACGGTGAAAACCACGTCGACTGGACCGTCGGCCTGTATTACACGGACCAGGACTCCGACCTAGGGCAGAACAGCTATCTGGTCGGTTACATCCCGTACCTGAATGCATACCCCTATGGCTGTGCTCCGCCAGGTTCTGGCTGGTACTGCATTGCGCCTTACACCACCGAGCAGGACTTCCTGTTCCGCCGCAACCAGAAATACGAAGAGATGGCTGTGTTCGGCGAGCTGACGGTCAACTTCTCGGACGACCTGCACCTGACCCTCGGCGGCCGCTATTTCGACAACGAGGTGGACGTCGACGCAATCGTGGACGTGCCGATCTATTCGGTCTTCGCACCGCCTGGATCAGCCTCGGAAACGATCAGCGATGACGATTTCCTGGTCAAGGCCAACCTGGCGTGGGATGTGACCGACGATTCAATGCTGTATGCGACCTTCTCGCAGGGCTATCGGCATGCCGGCTCGAACGCGGTGCCCACAACCGGCAAGTATGGAGAGAACCCCGACTACTTCACCTTCGATGCAGACTCAGTCGATAACTACGAGGTCGGCTACAAGGGCACGACCGGTCGGCTGAATTATGCGGTGGATGTTTATTACGCGGACTGGAGTGACCCCCAGCTCAATACCGCAACTTCCAACTGGGGCTTCTTCGCGGTCATCAATGGGCAATCGGCTACGACCCAGGGCATCGAGATCGAGCTGTCGGGCAATCTAACTGACAGCCTGAGCTACAGCCTCGGCTATACCTATGCCGATGGCGAATTGACATCCGACGTGTACCAGCCCGCCGGCAACTTTTATGGAACCACGGGTCGCCCTGCGTTTCTCGATCGCGTAGCGGCGGACGGCGACCGCTTGCCCGGCACTGCCGAGCACGTGTTCAATGTGTCGCTGCGTCACAACATGACACTGGCCAGCGGCATCGAGATAAACACGGTGCTCAGCGGTTATTACCAGTCGGACGTGCTCAACAGCATTGGCGACGACAATTGCCAGATAGGATTCAATGTTGCTGGCGTGTGCAGAGATCACCCGAGCCCCACCGGCATATTCGGCGGAGCGCCCAATCCCAACTACGCCCCGACTTCCATCTGGTCGAGGAACTACGCGGAAATCGACAGTTTCCAGATCTGGAATCTGAGCACGACTTTCAGCAAGGATTCATGGGGCGCGTCGTTGTATGTGAAGAACCTGTTCAACGAAGATGGCACGACCGGTGTCTTCACGTATATGGCTGGCGGCTCCAGCACCTTGCCGGAGAACAACTACTACGGCAATAACTCGCGGGACTACATCGCGCTGCCGCGCACCGTCGGCCTCGCACTAAGCTACCGATTCTGATCGGGCTGAGTGATCACAAAGGCCGGGCACTGCCCGGCCTTTTTTCTTTGTTAGGATGGATAAACCGCAACCCGCGCCGGCCCCACCATGTCGAGCCCGACACCACAGAGCAAGGAGCAGATCGCCGACTCGATCGTCCAGTGCATTGACGCAAAGAATCTCCGCAAGGCGCTGGCAATTTGCCAGCAGTTGAACCGGCGGCACCCCGATTATGCCTACGGCTGGTACCTGGCCAGCTTCCTGATGCAGAAAATTCGCCATCATGCAGATGCCATCAAGGCGATCGACCGGGCGCTGCAGCTCTCCTATCTCGACAAGTACCAGCTACACAAGACACGATGCCATTTCGAGGCCAACGACCTCGCGGGCGCCATTGCGGCCGCCAGCGTCATCAAGGACAAGTCCTTCGTCGATCCCCTCCTTCACAGCCAGCTGGGGTCACTGCTCCACCTGCTGGGAGACCAGGCCCACGCCCTGATTCATTACACGAAGGCGATCGAGCTGGATGCGGACAATGCGGAACATTACTTCAACCGGGCGGCAGTGCAGCGCTACTTCGGCGACGTTGCCGGGGCTGAGGCCGGCTTCGATGCGACGATTGCGCTCAAACCGGATGAATTCGAGGCTTACAACGGGCGCGCGCACCTGCGCACGCAGACCAGGGACCGGAATCACATCGCGCAGCTGCAGGAAGTCATCGCGCGCACGCATTCACCCGCCGGCCTGGTCCACCTGCATTACGCCCTCGCCAAGGAACTGGAGGACATTGGCGATTTCGAGGCCGCTTTCGCCAGCCTGAAGCAGGGCGCGGATGCCAAGCGCCGGCACATGCAGTACAGCGTCGATACCGACCTGCAGATCATCGCGAAGATCTGCGAGGTCTACGGCCCGGAATTGTTCGATGGACACATCCAGGGCTTCCAGAGTCCCGATGCGATTTTCATACTCGGCATGCCACGCACCGGGACGACGCTGGTCGAGCGCATCCTGAGCAGCCACTCGGGCGTTTTCTCGGCAGGCGAGCTGAACAATTTCTCGCTGGAACTGGTGCGTCTCGTTGGTTTGGCCCTTGGCCCGAAGCGTCCCTCGCGCCTCGATTTCGTCGCCGCGACCGCCACGCTCGATTTCCGCGCCCTCGGTGAGGCGTATATCGGCAGCACCCGGCCATTGCGCGACGGCAGCCCGTACTTCATCGACAAGCTGCCCTTCAATTTCCTCTATGCGGGCCTGATCCACCTGGCGCTGCCGCGCGCGAAGATCATCAACCTGCAGCGCCATCCCATGGACACCTGCTATGCGGTCTACAAGCAGCTGTTCAGGGATGCGTATCCCTTCTCCTACGACCTCGCTGAACTGGGCCAGTACTACGTCGCCTACCAGCGCCTGATGCAGCACTGGAACACGGTAATGCCCGGCGTGATCCACACGATGCGGTATGAAGCGCTGGTTGCCGACATCGAGGGTGAGTCGCGCCGCCTGCTGGAATATTGCGGCTTGCCCTGGGAGGACCAGTGCCTGCGTTTCCACGAGAACACGAAGGCCTCGACGACGGCGAGCGCATTGCAGGTGCGCCAGCCGATCTACGCCACTTCCGTTGGCAAGTGGCGCCATTTCGCGCGGCGACTCGAGTCCCTGCGCGAGCGCCTGGAAGGCGCCGGCATCGACACGAATTGAACCGGCATGCGTTCCCCGGCGGCATTGCTGTTGTTCATGCTGGCCGCGTCCGCGATCGTCACAGACGCCAGCGAGCCCGCGCCACGCCAGTACCTGCGCTATGAAACGTTGATGGAAGGCCAGCCGCTGGAGGCGCCGGTCGACATGAGCGCGTACGGCGTACCAGCCGGTGCCCGCTCGACATCCCTGACCTTTGCCGGGCGGTTGTTTTTCGATGCAAGGGGTCGAGGCGCCGGCTCGCGGGTCCTGCGGGACACCGATGGTTACACCGCGGGAGCGGATCGCGCGGTCCTGCGCCTGCCGAAATTCGATTTCGAATTCGTCCAGTCGGGCGACGCGTTGATTCCCCTGCGGCGCGGCACCTTGCCGGGCGACAACGAATACTGGGAGTACCTGCTTGAACCCGGGCGCGTCTGGCAGGAGCCCGGCGATCGTGGCCTTGCACGGGCTGCGATTCCCTTCGCATTGCAGGAACGCAACGCGAATTGCATGCATCACGGCGTGCTGAGCTTCCTGTTCGGCGCAGGCGGTCTCGTATCGCGAGTGGCCTACCAGATCAGTAGCGAAACCTGCCTCTACTTCCAATTCGATCTCTGGGGGCTGGCCAGGGCGCGTTACACGCCGCGCGAATCGCCGGAGGCTGCAAGCGCCGTCCGCGTTTACGAGCGGGAGCTGCAGTCGCGTTTGCCAGTCAAGCCGATCGCCGCGTTGACCGGGGACTATCCGGGCGCCGACCCGGGCGAATTCGGCGCGGCCGACGAGGTCGCGCCGGGCGACATGACTGCCTACGGTTTCCTGATCGATGGTGTGCACTACGCGGGCGGCTGCAACACGCGCCAGGGACCCTACCCTTTCTGCGACGTCCTCGACCTGCCTTCCTATTCACTGGCCAAGTCGATCTTCGCGGGCGTCGCATTGATGCGGCTCGAACAGCAGTTCCCGGGAGCCTCCGGGCAGCGGATCGCGGATTTCGTGCCGGAGTGCGCGCGGGCAGGAACCTGGAACGACGTGACATTCGGCAACGCACTCGACATGGCGACCGGCAACTACCTGTCGGCGGAGGTCTGGATTGACGAGCGCGCGAAGCACATCCTGACGCTGTTCAATGCGAAAACGCATGCCGGCAAGATCCGCTACGGTTGCGGCAAATTTCCGCGCCGGGAACCGCCGGGCACGAATTGGGTGTACCACAGCTCGGATACTTATGTGCTGGGCACGGCGCTCGGCGCCTTCGTCAGGCAACGCCTGGGTGCCGAACAGGACCTGTACACCGACGTGGTCGTGCGCGATTTGTGGCAACCGCTCGGCCTCAGTCCGGTGACGGCGGTCACGCGCCGCACATACGACGCGGTGGCGCAGCCATTCACCGGCTGGGGACTCGTGCTGCACCGTGACGATATCGTGCGCATCGGACATTGGCTGGCGACGGGTCAAGGTGTGCTCGCCGGTCGTCAAGTGCTGGAGCCACGGATGCTCGCTGCGGCGCTGCAACGCGTTCCCGGGGATCCGGGCCTGATCTCGATCGATCCCGAATCCCGCTATCAACACGGTTTCTATGCGCATGACGTCAGCCGCTACATCGGCTGTGCGGAGCCCAGCTGGGTTCCATTCATGGCAGGATACGGCGGCATCATCGTCGCGCTGTTTCCGAACGATACGATCTACTACTACTTCAGCGACGGCGATTCATTCAGCTGGCGTCGCGCTGCGATTGCAGCCGACCGGATCCGAAGCTTCTGCACGCGCCCGCAAGGCGCAGGGATTCACTGATCATGAAAGCGACAGCCCGGGGCGGATTGCCGCATGCAGCGCCAGACGGGCTGCTGGCCTGTGTGCTGCTGGCCTTTCTCGCGACGGCCGGCCTTTTTTACGTGAACATCATGCCCGCGCTCGTGGCCGGGCTCATTGATGGCCTCGGCTTCAGCAATCGGCAGGCGGGCCTGGTCGGTTCCGCCAATGTTTACGGCGCCGCCTGCGGGGCACTGGTTGCGGTATTCCTGGTGCGCCGGCTGCCCTGGCGCCGGGTCGAGGTCGTCGCACTGCTGTTGCTGTTGACACTCGACCTCATCTCGACCCTGGTGACGAATGCCGGCCCGCTGATCGCGCTGCGGTTTGTCCATGGCGTCGTGGGTGGCACATCGGTCGGCGTCGGACTGGGCGTCATGGCGAGAACCGCGATTCCCGATCGTGCCTTCGGCATGTTGCTCACCGTGCAGTACGGGGCGGGCGGACTGGGGATCATGTTTCTGCCCGGCCTGGCGCAGCAGTTCGGGCCCAAGGTGCTATTTCTTGCGCTGGCGGGATTCACGGTAGTGACCCTGATCATGCTGCCATTCCTGGCTGCCTATCCGCCACGCGAGCAGACCGCAGTCCCGATCCGCGAGCCGGGTCGCATCCGGCGCGGCCCCCTCATCCGGACGCTGGTAGCCGTGTTCCTGTTCCAGGCGGCCAACATGGGGCTCAGCGCATTCATCATTCCGCTGGCACGGCATTATGGGCTCGCAGACCCATTCATCAGCGGAACGATTGGCGTGGCGAACTGGATCGGGGCGCTCGGGTCCATCGCAGTGATCTGGATGGCCGGACGGTTTGGCAGGACAGCGCCAATCATCGGCGTGCTGATCCTGTCGGTCGCGGGGACCGCCGCCTTCCTGCGCAGCGACCTCGGGCTCGTGTTCATTGTCGCCAATGTGTCCACGGCAATCGCCTGGTCGTTCCTGATTCCCTACTTCTTCGGCATGTGCGCCGACTTCGATCCCGCGGGTCAGTCGGCAACGCTCGCCGGCTTTTTCTCCAAGATGGGCCTGGCGTCTGGACCGGCCGCAGCCGCATTGTTGTTGGGCCAGAACAACTACGCGCTGCTGATCGGCGTCTCGTTGATCGGGCTCGTGGTGTGCGGGCTGGCAGTCATTATTCCTGCGCGCCTGCTTGATGCCGGGCGCTACCGACCAGCGCCCGCTGGCAGCGCGGCCGGGTGATCGCCTTGGCTGCGCCAACCAGCAGCATGCCTGGACGCTCCGGCCTGACGAGTGCAGAGGCCGCGAGCCGGCTGCAGGCCGATGGCCCGAACGAACTGCCCGCCGCACATGGCCGTCGCCTGCTCGATGTGCTGCTGCACGTGACGGTCGAACCGATGTTCCTGCTGCTGTGCGTGGCCGTGGCGCTGTATGTGCTGCTGGGTGAATTGCGCGAGGCGCTCATTCTCAGCTCCTCGTTGCTCGTGGTCGTCATCATCACCGTGTCGCAGGAACGCCGCGCAGAACGCGCACTCGAAGCCCTTCGCGACCTCTCCAGCCCCCGCGCCGCCGTGCTGCGCGATGGCGAATTGCGGCGCATTTCGGGTCGCGAGGTCGTGCAGGGTGATGTCGTGCTGCTGGCCGAGGGCGACCGGGTGCCGGCCGACGGGGTGCTGCGCGAATCGATCGATCTCGAGGTCGATGAGTCGCTACTGACGGGCGAATCGCTGCCCGCGCCGAAGCGCGCCGTATCGGCCGGCGGCGACGTCTTGCAGGCGCCAGCGGAGACTCGCGTGCATTCCGGAACGCTGGTCGTCCGCGGGCATGCCACGGCCGAGATCACCGCAATTGGCGCGCGCACAGAACTGGGCCGGATTGGCCACGCGCTCGCAACGCTGAAACCGCAGCAGACACCCTTGTACCGTGAAACGCGGCGCATGGTGCTCTGGCTGGCGGTGCTCGGCATCGCGCTCTGCATCGCGGTAGTCCTTCTATATGCGGCCTCGCGCGGCGGATGGGTCGAAGGCGCGCTGGCCGGCATCACGCTCGCGATGAGCGTGCTTCCGGAGGAATTCGCCGTCGTGCTGACGGTGTTCCTCGCGCTCGGGGCGTGGCGGCTTTCCAGGCAGGGCGTGCTCACGCGAAGCATGCCCGCCATTGAGGCGCTCGGCGCGGCCACCGTGCTTGCGGTCGACAAGACCGGCACCCTCACCGAGAACCGCATGGTCGTGTCCGTCCTCGACGATGGCACGACGCAGTTGGTTCTCGATGGCCAATGCGGCGAACTCGATCCGGGCTTGCACCGCCTGCTCGGGTCGGCGCTGGCGGCCTGCGAGATCCGCGCGTTTGACCCGATGGAGCGCGCAATTGCAGCGGCCGCGCGCGACCATGCTCCGCGGGAAACGCAGGATCTCGGCCGCATGACGCTGGTGCATGAGTACGAGCTCACACCGGAACTGCTCGCCGTGACCCACGTCTGGAGGGACGATGCGTCGGACCGGCTGCTGGTCGCCTCGAAGGGCGCACCGGAGGCGATCGCCGGCCTGTGTCGCCTCGAAGCTGCGGAGGTCACGCGCCTGCTCGAACGTGTCGAGCGGATCGCGCGCGATGGCCTCCGGGTGCTGGCGATCGCGAGCGCCGAACTCCCGGAGGGAGCGCCGCCCTCGACGCCGCATCACCTGCCACTTCGCTTCCTGGGACTGATCGGCTTGCGCGACCCGGTACGCAGTGCCGTTCCGGCGGCGCTTGCGGATTGCCATCGCGCCGGCATCCGCGTCGTCATGATCACCGGCGATCATCCAGGTACTGCGCGAGCGGTTGCACAAGCGGTCGGCCTGGACGACTCGCGCGGTCTCCTGACCGGGCAGGATCTTGCGCTCATGGACGAGGGCGCCCTGCGCCAGCGCGCAGCGATAGTCAACGTATACGCACGGGTTCCCCCCGCCGAGAAATTGCGGCTTGTGCGCGCGCTGCGCGCCGACGGCGGGGTCGTTGCAATGACCGGCGATGGAGTCAATGACGCCCCGGCGCTGAAGGCGGCAGACATCGGCATCGCCATGGGCAGTCGAGGCACGGATGTGGCGCGCGAGGCGGCCTCGCTCGTGCTGGTCGAGGATGACTTCAGCGGCCTGGTGTCGGCCATCCGCATGGGCCGGCGGATCTACGAAAACATCCGCAGTGCCATGAGTTACCTGATCGCCGTGCACATACCGCTGGCCGGCGCTGGCTTGCTGCCGCTGCTGCTGGGGTGGCCGCTCCTGCTCTTCCCCTTGCACGTCGTGTTCCTCGAGTTCGTGATCGATCCCGCCTGTTCGCTGGTCTTCGAGGGCGAGAATCGCGGCGAGGAAATCATGCGGCGGCCACCGCGCGATCGCAGTGAGCGCCTGTTCTCCGCAGCGATGCTGCTCGAGAGCCTTGTGCTCGGGATCATCAGCCTGGCGGCCGTGGCCTTCGTTTACGGATTCTCCCTGTCGCAGTTTTCCGAAGGGCAGGCCCGCGCGCTCGGTTTCATCGTGCTCGTCGTCAACAACCTGGGGCTGATCCTCGTGAGCCGCTCGCGATCGGACTCGCTGGCCTCGGTCCTGTTGCGCCCCAATCGTGCGTTCTGGGTGATTTCAGTGCTCGCAATTGCTGCGCTGGTCATCGTCAGCAGCGTGCCGTCCGTCGCCGGCGCTTTCCGCTTCGAGGCGCCCCCGGCGACGGCGGCATTCGCTGCCGCCCTGACCGGCATGGCGGCTGTTGCCATCACCGGGGTCCTGCGGGCCATCCTGCGGTCAGGCAGCCTGAAAGACGGGAAATTCAACCTTCAGGGCCCGCGCCCCCCGACTTGACCCAGGTCAAGCCGGATATGGTCCAGCATGGTAACTTTCACCTGAAATTTGTGTCTCAGGCCCATGCAGGGGTGTTTTTTTGGACGAAGGAGAGCGAGATGATTCGGGTGATGCTCGTGGTTCTTGGCACGGTAGCAACCTCGTTGGCAACGGGACCGGCGACCGCGGCGGACGGCAAGGCGGTATGGGATAAATCCTGTGCGGGCTGCCATGCGGTGATGGCGCCGAAGACCAGCGACAAGGCGGCATGGGCGCCGCTGGTCAAGCGAGGGGCCGAGGACCTGACAGCATCGGTCATGAAGGGCACGAAGATGATGCCGCCCAAAGGCGGCGCCAAAACGGAAGAGGACGTCAGGGCCTCGATCGATTACATCCTCAGCCAGATGAAGTAGCCGCAAGGCGGTTACTGACGACGACGTCCAGTGGCATTCCGTCGCCTTCAGCAACGGAATCTCGCTGCATCTTGATTTCTTGTTGAACGATCGTTTAACTTGTCGGGTGGTGCGCCCCAGGGGCGCTTTCAGCATGCCTTGCCGGACGGTCTCATGTCGCAGCAACCCGATGCAAAACAGGAGCTTGTACTCGCCGACCTGGCGGATGACGAGCTGGTCGAACAGGTGTTCGACGACCTCTACGACGGGCTGGCCGACGAGATAGCGGAGGCCACCCGGATCCTGCTCGGCCGCGGCTGGGACGCGAAGCGCGTGCTCGACGAGGCGCTGGTCGGCGGCATGAACATCGTGGGCGCGGATTTCCGCGACGGCATCCTGTTCGTGCCCGAAGTGCTGCTGGCCGCCAATGCGATGAAGGCCGGCATGGCGATTCTCAAGCCGATCCTGGCCGAGACCGGCGCGGAACCGATCGGCAAGATGGTCATCGGCACGGTGAAGGGCGACATCCACGACATCGGCAAGAATCTGGTCGGCATGATGATGGAAGGGGCCGGCTTCGAGGTGGTCGACCTCGGCATCAACACCCACGCCGACACCTACATCGCCGCGCTGCACGAGCACAAGCCGGACATCCTCGGCATGTCGGCCCTGCTGACCACGACGATGCCGTACATGAAAGTCGTCATCGACACGATGAAGGCGCAGGGCCTGCGCGACGACTACATCGTGCTGGTGGGCGGCGCACCCCTCAACGAGGAATTCGGCAAGGCGGTCGGCGCCAACGCCTACTGCCGGGACGCGGCCACGGCCGTGGAAGTCTCCAAGCGCCTCGTGCAGGAGCGGCGCGCGGCGCGCGCATAGCTCCCGCCGGCGCGGGTGCGCACGATGACTCCATCGGTACTGATCCTTGGTTGCGGCGCGCTGGGCCGGGAGCTTGCGGAATTGCGGCGCCTGAACAACTGGTCGCACGTGACGCTGCGCTGCCTGCCGGCTGAGCTGCACAATCATCCCGACCGTATTGCGCCGGCGCTGCGCGAGGCGATCGAAGCGGGCCGCGGTGAATTCGAGCATATCTTCGTCGCCTATGCCGACTGCGGCACCGGCGGTGCCCTCGACCGGCTGCTCGCCGAGTACGGCATCGAACGCCTGCCCGGCGCGCACTGTTACGAGTTCTATGCCGGCAGCGAGCCCTTCGGCGCGCTCACCGAGGCCGAACCGGGCACGTTCTATCTGACCGACTTCCTGGTGCGCCATTTCGACCGGCTGGTCCGCCGGGGTCTCGGCCTCGACCGTCATCCCGAGCTGATGGGCACCTACTTCAGGAACTATCGCCGGCTGGTCTACCTGTCGCAGGCAGAGGATCCGGCATTGGACGGGCAGGCCCGGGCGCACGCCGATTATCTGGGCCTCGAATACCACCTGCATCGTTGCGGACTCGAGCCGTTCAACCGGGCCGTCTCGGAGCGGATCGTCCAATGGCGAAACTGATCAGCATCTTCTGGCGCGACATCCCGGCCCAGGTGATCGGCCGTGTCGGCCGCAGCAACATCAAGCGCGAGCTGCCTGCGCGCTTCGCCAAGGCGATCGATCGCGCCGCCCTGCGCGCCGGCCGTGGATCGAGCGACGCTTACCTCGCGGACTGGCGCCGGGAGTCGGAAGAGGTTTCCGGCGATGTCGAGCAGCTCGTCACGGAGCGCGCCGCGGCGCTCGAGAGCCGCTTTCCAGACGCGTTCCTCGAAGCTGTCGTCAAGGCCGGCGGATTGATCGACAACATCAAGAGTTCAGCAAAATGACCGACACGATCATCAGCTCGCATCGCAAGTCCGTAACCATCGGCTTCGAACAGCCCTTCGTCGTCATCGGCGAGCGTATCAATCCAACCGGCCGCAAGCTGCTGGCCGAACAGATGAAGGCCGGCGACTACAGCCGGGTGCAGGCCGATGCACTGGCGCAGGTGGCGGCCGGTGCGCAGATCCTCGACGTCAACGCCGGCATCCCGCTCGCCGACGAGCCGCGAATCCTCGCCGAGTGCATCAAGTTGTTGCAATCGATCACGGATATCCCGCTGTGCATCGACTCCTCCATCGTCGAGGCGCTCGAGGCGGGACTTGCCGTTTACCAGGGCAAGGCGCTGCTCAATTCGGTCACCGGCGAGGACGAGCGGCTCGAGCGCGTGCTGCCGCTCGTGCGCAAGTACGGCTGCGCCGTGATCGCGATCTCCAACGACGAGACCGGCATTTCCGAGGACATCAATGTGCGCTTCAACGTGGCGCGCAAGATCGTCGAGCGCGCCATGGACCATGGCATCCCGGCCAGTGACGTGATCGTGGACCCGCTGGTGATGCCCATCGGGGCCATCAACAGCGCGGGCCGCCAGGTCATGGAACTGGTGCGTCGCCTGCGCGAGGAACTGGGCGTCAACACCAGCTGTGGCGCCTCGAATCTGAGCTTCGGCCTGCCGCACCGCAACGGGCTCAACTCGGCGTTCATCAGCATGGCGATCGCAAGCGGCATGACCTCCGCCATCACCAACCCGCTGCACCCCGAGCTGATGCAGGCGGTGCGCGGCGCCAACGTGGTCATGGGCCATGACCCGCAGTGCGCGGCCTGGATGCGCAGCTACCGCGAACCGGCCGCGGAAGGCGGCGACGGGCGGGGCCGGCGCAGCACCCGGCGCCAACGAGCCCAGGACGAGCCGGGTCCATCCGCATGAGCAACCGATGAGCAAAGCCGCGCAGGACGAACCGCTGGTCGTGTTCTCGCCCTCCGGGCGCCGCGGCCGTTTCCCACCGGGCACCACGGTGCTGGCGGCAGCCCGCAGGCTCGGCGTAGATCTCGATTCCGTCTGCGGTGGCCGGGCGCTCTGTGGCCGCTGCCAGGTGCAGGTCGTCGACGGCGAGCTGGCGAAGCACGGCATCGTGTCGCGGGCCGGGAGCGTGTCTGCCGCGGGTCCGTCCGAGCTGCGGCTGGGATCCCGCATCGGAGTCGCCGCGGATCGCCGGCTCGGTTGCCAGGCCCAGATACTCGCCGATGTGGCAATCGACGTGCCGGCCGATAGCCAGGTGCATCACCAGGTGGTGCGCAAGCCATACGAGGCGCATGACATCGACATCAACCCCGTGATCCGCGCCTGCTTCGTCGAAGTTGCGAAACCTGACATGCAGGATCCGAGCGGCGATCTGCAACGACTGCTCGCGGCATTAGGCCGGGAGTGGCAGCTCGAGGGGCTGAGTGTGTCCCTGCCGGCCTTGCAAGGGCTGCAGCGCAATCTGCGCGAGGGCGACTGGCGCGTCACGGTTGCCGTGCGCGAGGAACGAGAGATCATCGCGGTATGGCCGGGTTTTCATGATCGCCTTTACGGCGTCGCGGTGGATGTGGGCTCGACGACCATTGCCGCGCACCTTTGCGACCTGGCGAGTGGCGAGGTCCTCGCCAGCAGCGGCCGCATGAATCCGCAGATCCGCTTCGGCGAAGACCTGATGAGCCGGGTCTCCTACATCATGATGAATCCGGGCGGCGAGGCCGAACTAAGCCGGGTCGTGCGCGGCGCCATCAGCGAATTGGTCATGGAGGCTGCAGCGCAGGCAGGCATCGGCGTGGGCGACGTGCTGGAAATGACCGTCGTCGGCAACCCCATCATGCATCACCTGGTGCTGGGCCTGAGCCCGGTCGAGCTCGGCACCGCGCCCTTTACGCTCGCGAGCGATGCCGCGATCAGCCTGCCGGCCACGAGCCTCGGCATCGGGATCAGTCCCGGCGCCCGAGTCTATGCCCTGCCCTGCATCGCCGGCCACGTCGGCGCGGACGCCGCGGCAGTGCTGCTGGCCGAGGCACCGTGGGAGCGCGACGAAGTCACGCTGATCGTGGATGTCGGCACCAACGCCGAAATCATCCTTGGCAACCGCAGGCGCCTGCTGGCGGCATCGAGTCCCACTGGCCCGGCCTTCGAGGGAGCGCAGATCAGCGCGGGACAGCGCGCGGCGCCCGGTGCGATCGAGCGGGTTCGTATCGACCGCGAGACGCTCGAGCCGCGCTTCAAGGTCATCGGTTGTGGATTATGGTCGGATGATCCCGATTTCGCGAAGGAGATGCCGGCGTGTGGCGTCACCGGAATCTGCGGCTCCGGCATCATCGAGGCGGTCGCCGAGCTGTTCCTGTCGGGAATCATCCTCGCGGATGGCACGATTGCCGGCGCGCTGGCCGCAAGATCAAGCCGCATCGTCGGCGAAGACCGGACCTTTGCGTACCTGTTGCATGATGGGCCTCCCGAGTTGCGCATCCGGCAGAACGACGTGCGCGCAATCCAGCTCGCCAAGGCAGCCCTCTATGCAGGCGCGCGGCTCCTGATGGACCGCTTCGGCGTGGCGCGGGTCGATCGCATCCGCCTGGCCGGCGCATTCGGTGCCCATATAGACGTCAAGTACGCGATGGCACTCGGCATGATCCCGGACTGCCGGCTGGACCAGGTTTCGTCGGCCGGCAATGCCGCCGGCACCGGCGCGCGCATCGCACTGCTCGATCGGGCCAGCAGGCCACTGATCGAGGAGCGCGTGCGGCAGGTGGAGAAGATCGAGACGGCCATCGAGGCGGATTTCCAGCGACACTTCGTGGCGGCCATGGCGATTCCACACCAGGCGGATGAATTCAGCGAGCTCGCGCGGGTCCTGGAATTGCCTGCACCACCCGTAACTGGCCAGGCGGGTGGCCGGCGCCGGATCAGGCGCTGACCGATGGCGCGGCCGCTGCAAGCACCATTGCCGACGGTCGAATGCCAGGCACTGGCGCACGCGGTGCATGAGACCTACATGGAAATATTCCCGAGCCCCAGCATCGAGCGGCGGCTCGACAGCCTGGAGCCGGGCTCGTACGTGGCGGTCACCTGTTCGCCCACCCGGGGCGTCGACGAGACCCTGGATCTCACGGAACGGCTGATCGGGCGCGGCTTCCGTGTCGTGCCGCATGTCGCCGCGAAAATGGTGCGCGGCCAGGGACACCTGCGGGAAATCATGCGCCGGCTCACCGACCTGAGTGTCGAGAGCATTTTCGTCCCGGGCGGCGACGCCCCGCGGCCGCTTGGACCGTATGTAACGGCACTCGAGTTGCTGCGCGACATCGCCGGCTTCGACCATCGGCTGCGGCACATCGGGGTTGCCGCGCACCCAGAGGGCCATCCGGCCGTCGACCCCGAGACCCTGTTGCGAGAACTCGCTGCCAAGCAACCGTACGCAAACTACCTGGTCACCCAGATGTGCTTCGACGCCTCGGCGCTCGCCGCCTGGCTTGGCCTGATCCGCGCCCGCGGCATCACGATGCCCGCATGGATCGGCCTGCCTGGAGTGTTTGACCGCGGCGCATTGCTTGCGGCTTCAATTCGCATCGGCGTCGGGGCTTCGCTGCGCTTCCTGCGCGATCGCGGCCGGATCGTCAGGAAACTGCTCGGGCCGGGGATTTACCGCCCCGACGCGCTGCTGTTCGAGCTTGCACCACATCTGGCGAAACCGGAGCTGGGCATCGCCGGATTTCACCTGTTCTCCTTCAACCGTGTCGAGCGGTCGGAAAACTGGCGCCGGCAGTTCGTCGCCGACTTGCGGCACGGCGCGCCGCGAGAATTGCCATGACCCGGCGCAGTGGCAAAGTGCGACGCGTGGCATCCGCCGTGAGGCAGCTGCCGTTCCGCCGCCTGGTCAATCCCTACGCCCCCATCGAGGTCTTGAGCGCCGACCAGGTGGAGGCGATCATCGATGCGGCCCTGACCATCCTCGAGACTCGCGGCATGCGGTTCCTCGAGGAAAGCAGCCGGCAGTTGCTGCGCGCGGCCGGAGCGGAAAGCGACGAGACGACCAGAATGATGCGCTTTGATCGCGGGCTGGTGCTGGAAAAGCTCGCACTCGCGCCCGCGCAGTTCACCCTGCGCGCCCGCAATCGCGCCCATGACCTGCGCATCGGCGGCCATGATGTCGTTTTCAGCTCGGTGGGCGGGCCTGCGTTCTGCAGCGACATCGACCGTGGCCGGCGCCCCGGCACCCACGCGGAGCTCTGCGACTTCCTGCGCCTGGTGCAGAGCCTGAACATCCTTCACCAGGAGGGTGGCGGCGCCTTCGAGGCGATGGACCTGCCGCCCGAGTCACGACACCTCGACCTCTACCTCGCCCAGTTCACGTTGCTCGACAAGAACTGCCAGGCCAATGCGCTCGGCCGGGAGCGCACGGTTGACTGCGTCGAGATGACCTGCCTTGCGCTCGGCGTCGACCGTGAGGCGCTAGCCCGGGATCCGGCAGTGATGGCCATCGTCAACACGAATTCGCCCCTGCAGCTCGACGTTCCGATGACCGAAGCCGTGATCGAGCTCGCCGCCTCCGGCCAGGCCTGCTGTATCACGCCCTTCACGCTGGCGGGTTCCATGAGTCCGGCCACGATCGCCGGCACGCTGGCGCAACAGACCGCTGAGGTGCTGGCGGTGGCCACCCTGGCGCAGGTCGTGAAGCCTGGCGCCCCGATCATCTACGGCTCCTTTGCCTCGAACGTCGACATGCAGAGCGGTGCGCCGGCGCTCGGCACCCCCGAGTACACCAAGGCTGCGCTCGCCAGCGGCCAGATCGCACGCCGGCTGGGCCTGCCGCTGCGCTCGAGCAACACGACTTCGTCAAACTGCGTGGACGCGCAGGCGGCCTATGAAAGCGGGATGTCGCTGTGGGGCGCGATCATGGGCCACGCCAATCTCGTCTATCACGCCGCGGGCTGGCTCGAGGGCGGCCTGACCGCATCCTTCGAGAAGCTGATTACCGACGCCGAGATGCTGCAGATGATGGCCGAATTCCTGCGACCCATCGAAGTCAATGCCGACGAGCTGGCGCTCGACGCCATCGCCGAAGTCGAGCCCGGCGGCCACCACTTCGGCACGGCGCATACGCTCGCCCGATTCGAGACCGCGTTCTACATCCCGATGCTGTCCAGCCGCCAGAACTTCGAGTCCTGGCACGAGGCCGGCAGCCCGGACACCGTCCACCGGGCGAATGACATCTGGAAGCGACTGCTCGCTGAATATCAGCAGCCACTGCTGGACCCGGCCATTGAGGAGGCGCTCACCGACTACGTGGCGCGCCGCAAGCGCGAGATCGGCAACCGCTAACCGGATCGAGGCTGGAGAAACTCCATGAGACCGACAATCAACGTCCTGAGCGACGAGCTCATCAGCAGGATCCTGGCCGAGGCCAAGCGGATCATGGCCGAGGTCGGCATGGAGATCCGTGGCCCCAACTTGCGGCAGCGCCTGCTCGATCACGGCCTCAAGACCGCGGACGGGGCCAATCGTGTGCTGTTCCCGCCGGAAGTCGTCGATCGCGCCATTGCCAGCGCGCCAAAGTCCTTCACGCTCTACGACCGCGACGGCCGGCCGCACGCACAGATCGGCGGCTACAACGTGCACTACGTGCCGGGTTCCAGCGGGCTCAAGATCATGGATCACCGCAGCGGAGAGACCCGGCTCGCCAACTCGACCGATTTCGTCGAATACGCCCGGCTCTGCGACGGCCTGCAGCACATCGCCTACCTGGCGACAGCGTTCTCGACCAACCAGGACATCGAGTCGCAGGTATCCGACGCCTGGCGCCTGTACATGGTGCTGGTCAATTCGAAGAAGCCCGTGGTGTCGGGCGCTTTCGGCGAGCACGGCGTGCCACGCATGGTCGAGATGATGCAACTCTTCCGGCGCGACCGCGCCGAGCTGATCGACAAGCCGATGTCGATCTTCACCGTCACCGCCACCGGCAATTTCCGCTTTGGCGAGGATTCCTGCCAGAATCTGCTCGACTGCGTCGAAGCCGGCATCCCGATCGAGATCGTCCCGGTCACGCTGATGGGCCTGATCGCGCCGGTGACGCTGGTGGGCGCGCTCGTGTTCCACTGCGTGGATACGCTGAGCGGCATCACGATGGCGCAGATCGTCAAGCCGGGGGCGCCGGTACTGTTCGGCGGCGCGCCCGCCACTTTCCACATGAAGGCAGCCAGCGCGCCGATGGCCGCGATCGAAGCGCAGCTCCTGAATGTCGGCTATGTCACAATCGCAAAGTCGCTTGGCCTGCCGACCCAGGCCTACATGGCGCTCAGCGACGGCAAGTTCCTCGATGCGCAGGCGGGCGCGGAGACGATGACGAGTGCGATGCTGGCGGCACTTGCTGGTGTCAACTCGGTATCCGGTCCCGGGATGCTCGACTATGTGCTGACCTTCAGCCTGCCGAAACTCGTGTTCGACAACGAGGTCTGCGGCCAATGCCTGCATTTCGTGCGCGAGATCCGCGTACTCGAGGACCTGCCGGCGACGGAGCTGGTGAGCCATCTCCGGCAGCACGACCACCTGATCACGGCGCCGCACACGCTGAAGCACTGGCCGCAGGAGCTGTACCTGACCGACCCGGTCATCGACCGGGAGAACCGCGAGAGCTGGGCCAAGGCCGGATCGAAGGATCTCTATCAGCGCGCCTGCGAGCAGGTCGACCGGCGCCTCGCGGCGTATGTGGCCTTCGACACCGAGCCTGCCATCGATGGCGAGTTGCGTCGCCTGATCATGGCCGGCCTGCGGGAGCAGACCGAACTGCCCGAGTTGCCGCCACCACCCGAGCATGTTGCCACCGAGGTTGCAGCCGGGCGGCGTGGCCGGCCCGGGCGGCGGCGTTCCTGACATGCGCGATCGACTGACGCGATTCACGCACGCGGTGGGCGCGTACGTCCCGGACGCCACGGCCATGGCCGTGATCCTGCTGGTCGTGCTGATCCTGGCCGCATTGGGCCTGGGCAACAGCCTCACCGAGACCACCGACGCCTTCTACCGGGGACTCTGGATGCTGCTGGCATTCAGCATGCAGATGACCCTGTTGCTGGTGCTCAGCACGGTCGTGAGCGCGACACCGTTCTTTCGCAAGGCCGTGCTGAGGCTCGCGCGGATACCGGGCTCGACGAACCAGGTGTTCCTGCAGTCGGTGTTGCTGACTGCCGTGCTCAGTTATTTCTACTGGGGCCTCGGCCTGGCGCTCGGCCCGCTGATCGCGGTGCATTTCGCACGCGCGGCCGAGAGCAAGGGCATCCGGGTCGACTTCCCGTGCCTGCTGGCCGCCCAGTTCGCCGCGAGTGCGATCTGGCAATACGGCTTGTCCTCGACGCCCGCGCTGCTGGTCGCGACACCAGGACATTTCCTCGAAGCAAGGACGGGCGTCATGCCACTGGCCACGACGATCTGGTCGCCGGCCGCAATGCTGATGGTCGTGACGTTTCCGCTTGCGCTCGCCGCCCTCGCGCGCCTCGTGATGCCGCGCGACGCTCGACCGATCTCGGCGTTCCCCGACGCGCACGCGTTGACGCGGACCCTGGATGCGGTCGCCGACAAATCTTCCGAGCCACGCAGATTCGGGGCGTGGAGCGAACACACGCGCATGTTCCCGGCGGTACTGGCGGTCGCGCTTGCCGGCTGGCTGTTCCATCACTTCGTGACCAGGGGCGCCGGTCTCGACCTCAATTCGATGGTCACGCTGCTGTTGCTCGCCGCCCTGCTGATGCAGGGAAGTTTCGCGGCATTTTCACATGCGTTGAGCACCGCCGTGCAGTCCTGCTGGCAAATATTGGTCCTGTACCAGATCTATGGCGGCATTGCGGGCATCTTGCAGTACACCAGCGTGGGCGAAACGCTGGCCCGATTCTTTGCCGCGCTCGCCACTCCCCTCACCTTTCCGCTGCTGACCGCCATTGCTGGCACCGCGATTGCCATCTTCGTGCCATCCAGCGGCGGGCAGTGGATCATCCAGGGCTTCGTGACCTCGGAGGCCGCCTCCGCCGTGGGCGCCTCGGCACAGCAGGGACTGCTCGCGCTCGGCGTCGGCGACCAGATGGGCAACCTGATATCGCCATTCTGGATAATCGTCGCGGCAAGCATCGCGCGGATCGATTTTCGCACGATCTTCGGCTACGGGCTGTTCTTCGCCGCCCTGTGGTTCGTGCTCGGTGTCGGCATCTTCACGTTCCTGCCGGTGGCAGGCAACGGCGGATCCTGAGGCTCAGTGCCGGCCCGCAAGCCAGCGGTGCAGGCGCAAATCATGCGTGCGGAAATGGTCGCTGAACCACCTGGACAGGCGCTCGCCGAGCGCCTCGGGATCGTAGGCGGCCGGCGATTCGACGGTATCGATGATGTCCAGGATGTCGTCGAGCAGGCGTTCGTGGTCGTCCTTGTGCTCGGCGATTGAATCATATTTCAGCTGGCGCATTTCGCGCTCCTCGAGCGCAAAGTGCGCCGCGATGCGCGCATGGATCTCGCCGAGCGCCTCGACGATCTGCGCCGCATCGGCATCCGGGCCAAGCGATTCATGCAGCGCATTGATCATGGCGATCAGTTCGCGGTGTTCATGGTCCACGTCGGGCAGGCCAATCGTGAATTCTTCACGCCAGGCGATCAGGTTCACGACATGTCCTCCCAGATGAACCCTTTGCCCGAACGAAACTCGATCACGAAGTTCTGCCCGGGCTCGAGGTCGATTGTGCCCGAACGCACCTGGTCAAAACCGCTCTCGCGGCCGCTATCGCGCATGCGCACGACGATCGATTGCGGCCCTGCCGGAACCCGGAAGGTCCGGAACACGGTGGCGGCGCCGTCATTCCAGAGACCAGACGGCGGGTGTGTGCCCCGATAGAGCAGTTCGCCGCCTCGCTCGAGTTCCACATACACCGGCCAGCGCTCGCGCGGACAGTCGACCGGGCGGCGCATGTTCGGTTTCAGGTCCGCCATCTGCCGTGGGGTCAACGGCTTGCACTCGATCTTGGTTGCGGTTGCGTGCCGGATCGACAGCCGCATGACGGCCTCCTGCGGTTCCAGCTGGCGCCAGGCCGGCTCGGTGGCGAAGACGGCGGTCACGCCGGCAAGCACGCCGAGCAGCAGCGCCATGCCGACCGCCCGGACGGGCATGGGCCAGCGCGGGCCGGCCAGCAGCAAGCCGGGTTTACCGGTATCCCTCCCGCTGAGCCGCAGCGGCGGCAGTGCCGCCAGCCCACTGCGGAACGCGCGCAGGTCCACGGCCCAGGAAAGCGCGATGCGCTCGCGCGGCACCCGCGCGCGCAACCATGGGTCGCGCTGCCCGGCGATGCGCTCTTCGGTCCAGCACTGGCCGAAGCGCTGGTAGCAACCGTTCGCCGTGCAACCCGCAATCACGACGCCATCGGCCAGCCGGCGCGAGAATACGAAGTCGATGCAGGATGGCGGCAGCATGCCAATGCAGGGCATTTGCGCAACCGCGGAATTCCTGCGCAACTCCCCGCTCAGGTCTCCGGCGGGCTCGCAGGCGAACACGACGAGCCGGTCGTCGCCGCTGAGCGCAGCGCAGGATTTCTTCAGCTGCTCCCGCAGCGACGCCAGCGGCAATTGCGGCAGCTCGATGCCGGCCGTGAACATACTGGCGCTGCGGAATGGCGTCGCCGTCGGGCAGGCGCCGACGCACAGGCCGCAGCTGAGGCAGCGATCGGCATTCACGACGGCCTCCACGGCGTAGTTCTGCCAGTCGCTGCGCGGCTCGAGCGACAGGGCGCCAAACGGGCAATCGGCCACGCATCTCCCGCAGCCATTGCAGTTCAGCAGGCTCACCTTCGCCACCGGCGGGGCGCTCTTGGGAGGCAGCCATGGCATCAGCCCGAGCAGCAGCAGCATTCCGCCAAGCAGTTGCCAGGCCGTCGCCCCGCCCCACTGCTGCACGAGCGGGTACACCGGCAAGTAGAACCAGTCGAGCCCCACCGTGGCCGGCACCATGTCGAGGTCTGCACGCGCCTGGCTCACCGCAGGCACCGCGATTGAGAGCGCCAGCAGCGAACCCAGCACCAGCAGGCTGAGCCCCCGCGCCGGCTGGATCCTCGCGGCCGTGTGCCGGTGGATGTGGATCCACATGAAAAGCAGCAACAGCAGCGGTGCGGCGATATGGATGAACGACATCAGCGTGAAGAAGCGGCTCGACAGCGACGACTCGTTCACGAAATTGCGCGAAATGGGCTCGCCGAACAGCGGCAGCACGTCGAGAAGCTCCCCGGTCACGACCGCGACGTACTGCGCCATCACGTCCCAGACCAGCCAGTAGCCGGTGATGCCGCTCACGTATATGAGCACCAGCAGCGGCAGCCCGGTGATCCAGGCAAACCAGCGCTTTCCCCGCATCTGGTCGAGCGCGAACTCGCGCAACAGGTGCGTGAGCGCAATGGCCACCAGCCCGTCGGAGGCATAGCGGTGGAGGCTGCGCATGACGCCGCCGGCCCATGGCTGTGCATGGGTCAGCGTCTCAATCGTGTCATAGGCGCGCGTGATGCCGGTATCGAAGAATACGTACAGGTAGATGCCGCTGACGGCGACAATCCAGAAGAAGAACCAGCCGATCGAGCCGAGTTGCAGCAGCGGATTCCAGGCCGGCGTGAATGCCCGGGAGCATAGCGCCTCGAGCGCGCCGAAGAATGCGCGCAACCATTGCCGTGGACTCAGCGTCACGATGTGCTGCGCCAGCTGCGCCAGAGAAACACGGCGACGCCCGTGAAGCACATGACGCCGATGATGGCGCTCAGCACGATAGACCAGTCGAAGCGGTAGCGGCCGCTCTTCGGGTCGTAGACGGTGCAGAACAGCCGCACGCCCTCGATCGCGGCCTCAAAAGTATCTTCGCGGGCCCGCTGCCCGAGTGCGAGGCGCTTCAGTGGGTCGACCAGTTGCGGCGGCTCGAACTGCTGCCCATAGACCTGGCGGAACACGATTCCATCGCCATCCACGATGGTTGCCTGGATCATGTGATCGAAACCGCGCGGGGTCGCCACATAGGTGAAGCCAAGACCCGTCATCAGCGTCCGGATGGTTGCCGCATCCGCCGCGCCGAACACCCATTCCGGCGAGGCGAGGCCGCGCGCGCCGGCGTATTCGCGCATCCGCTCCGGCGTGTCATTTGCGGCATCGAATCCGATCGTCAGCACCGCGAAGGATCCCGACCCCAGCACGGTGCGGGCCATGTCCGCGACCTTTCGCAGCCAGGTCGTGGTCGTCGGGCATATCTCGAAGCAACTGGTGTAGATCGGGCTGATGACTAGCGGACGGCCGCGAAACTCCGCGAGCGTGCGCCGCTGCCCGCGCTGGTCCGTGAATGCAAGGTCGGGAGCCAGCGCGCGCCCGATCGCGGCCTGGCTTGCCTGCAGTGCGGTCCGTGCGTCAAAGGCAGGCGCCCCCCCGGGGCCAGGCACCGAAGCGAACGCCGCACCGGCGACCAGCATCGTCGCAATGACTGCCGCCGTGCACCTCACGATGCACTCTAGCGCATTGGCCAGATTTCGGAGAGGTACTTCCAGTTGACGAAGTAGTACAGCACGAAGGCGATGAAGAACACGCCCACGAGCACCAGCGTGCCCGGGATGCGCATCGTCCCCGCACTGCCGTAGGAGGCAACCGCGGCCGATATCGGCTGTCCGGATGGCGCCGCCAGCGTGATCCTGTCGCGCACGGGCTTCCCGAAGAACACCGAAGTCACGACGATCACGATGAACATCAGTCCGCCGAGCGCGGCGGCGATCGCCGACAGCCCATTCAGCGCCATCATCAGGAACGCCGTCGGCGGGTAGTTGAAATCAAACGGCGCGGACGTGAAGGTGATGTCCCAGTGCCGCCGCGACACGCCGAGCGTGCCGGCACCCATCATGAACAGCGAAATGCCCGCGACGCCCAGCCCGAATACGTAGGGTTGCCATTTCGCCAGGGATGGAAACGCCACCTCCCGCTGGAAGATCAGCGGGACCAGCAGGTAGGTCATCGCCATGAACGCAAGCGTCGTGCCCGCGACGACCGTGCCGTGGAAGTGACCCGGCACGTAGAGCGTGTTGTGCATGATGATGTTGATCTGCTCCGTGCCCATCACGACACCGGAGATGCCGCCCAGGAACCCGAACATCACGAGCGACAGGAACATGCCGGAGAATGCCGGGTTGCCCCAGGGCGCCTTGCGTAGCCACTGGAAGATGCCGTTGTTGAAGCCGCGTGCGCGCTGCGCCGCTTCCATGGCGCCCGGCACGCTCAGGCCGTGGATCATGCTGCCGAGCACGGCCAGGTACATCGCGTAGCTGGTGTTGAATACCTTCCACTCGGAACTCAGGCCCGGCTCCACGAGCAGATGATGGGCGCTCGCCAGCTGCAGGAACAGGATGTACAGCAGGAAGGCCGCACGGCTGACTTTCTCGGACAGCGGCTTGGCGCCGAACAGCATCGCGGCGATCGCGTACCAGATCGTGACATGCGCCGATACGTTGATCTGCTGCGACGAATGGCCCATGGCCCACCAGACGAGCTTGTACATCAGCGGATCGATGTTGCTGACGAGCCCGATGGACCACAGCCAGGTCGGGATCAGGATGATCGCGCCCGAGGCGAGCGTGAACACCGCGATGATCGCGGCCGTCAGCGCACCGAAGGTCACGAGCGGAATCGAACCCTGGTAGGTCTTCTCGTCGCGCGCGATCACCAGCGTGCCGAAGAACACGCAGCAGCCGATCAATGCACCGACCGCGAACAGGATCAGGCCCAGGTAGAAATGCTGGGCCGCCATCAGTGGCGGGTAGGAGGTGAACATCACGCTCGACTGGCCCTGCAATACCGCCAGATTAGTGGCCAGGCCGCCGGTCAGCATCAGCGCGAACCCCGCCCAGGCCCAGCGTGGCGCCGCCAGGCGACAGTTCAGCAGGATCGCGGAGGCGAAGTAGAGCACCGCCATTTCGAAGAAGATGATCCACAGCAGCAACACGTCCAGTCCGTGCGCAGTGAGGGCCAGATAGAACCAATCGGCCGGCAGCAGGTGCACGGCCGGCCACCGGGTGAGCGCCACGCTAAGGCCAAACAGCCCGCCGATGGCCAGGAATATCACAGCGGCAACGGCATTGGCCTTGATGAGTGCCTGGGCGCTCAGGTCGATCTTGAGACCCGTGGTCGGGCAGGTACGGAATATGGTCTTGTTCATGCGGCCCCCCGTCACCGATCCACGACGAAGATCTTGCCGAGCATCGCGTGATGGCCCAGCCCGCAGAATTCGTTGCAGACGATCGTGTATTCGCCCGACTTGTCCGGGGTCACTGTCAGCACGTGCTCATAGCCCGGATGCACCTGCACGTTGATGTTGATCGGCTGCAGCGAGAAGCCGTGCTGCAGGTCGAGCGACGACAGGTGCAGCCGATAGCTCTGTCCGCGTTCCAGTTCCAGCACCGGATACCAGAGCCACATGCGGCCGAGCAGGTAGACGTCGGCACCGGCGGGCGGCTTGATGACCGGCACGCCATTCATCTCGCGTACCTGCCAGTCCGCCACGTTGCGCTCCACCTTCGCGTAAAAGGCGTTGGGCGTGGTCCTGTAGGTCTCGGTTGCCAGGTTTTGCGCGCCGGTCGCGTGCCAGTAGATCATCATGAAGAACATGACGAGGCCCCAGAGGAAGGCGACCGCGATCCAGATCAGCTCGACCCGGTGAACCGGGTTGTTCCACCAGATTCTGTCGCTCGGAGGGGTAATGGCCATGGCGTGCCTCCAGGGTCGTTATGGCGCGACCGGGATCTGGACGAGCTCGAGGATGCCCCAGATGATGTAGAGGACCGTGGGTATCACGACGCCCAGGAACAGCAACAGGAAATGGTTGTCGAGGACCCGCTGCATGAACGGGATGCGTGCCGGCTCTTGGTCCGGCGTTGTCTCCTTTTCGGACATACCTCCCCCTTCGCCAGGCCCCCCAGCGTGCCGGGAGGGTCGCAAACGGCGACCCAGGCCGCCTTGATCTGGATCAATTCCAGACTGCGGCCGGTGCAAGCCCCCGAATCGCGGCGAAACTCAGGAGCGCCATGGACAGCAGCAGGACGAAGAAAACCAGGGTGCGATGCTCGAATACCCGCCCAGCGCGAGCCTCAAGGGTGCGCAGCACCCAATCCGCGAAGAGATAGAGCACGACCCCCGTGATCGTGTAATAGACAGCCGCCATCGCAATCCCCCGTGAGCCGGAAACCTGTCGCAGGCCCGGAAAATCATACAGCGCAGATCGCCTCGCGCGACAACAGACATTGCGGCCGCGAAAGTTGAGGCCGCCGGCCCCGGGCCGGCGGCCTCTGCGCGTCTCACTTGGCTGCGGCCGCCATCTCGCGGTGCTCTGCGGCCAGGCCGCGGTACGCGTCTGCCGCGCTGCGGGAAGCCTTCTCGAGCTGGCCGCAGTGGTTCGCCATCGACGCACCCGGCTTCTTGCTGAATGTAAGGCGATAGGTTTGCGCCATCTTTGCGTGGCTCTCTGCCCGCTTCTCGGACGCCGCCGCCTCTTCATCGTAGGATCGGGCAATCGCTTCGTGCTGCGCTGCGGTCGTCGCAGCCTCGATCTGCGCCTGGGTTACGACTTCCTCCGCCGCGGCAGCCGCCGCGCCGACAAGGGCCAAGGTGGCCAGTCCGCTGGCCAACCAGCAATTGAGCTTTTTCATGGTCATCTCCATCTGTACGTATGCCAAAGAACCAGGATTACCGGCAAGGGCCGGTGCTCCATTCGTCGGTCGAGGCGAGCGTCAGGCTGGAGGTCGGAAGGGCGTGTCGAGCCGCCGGGTGACAGTGCCCGGCATGTCGCCGAAAGCAACCACTTCGGGCAAGGTCGCGACAATTGCAACGACGGCGCCGGCCAGCGGCAGTATCTGTGCACAATAACAATCGCAAGCTGCGCCGCCGCTCGTGCCGCATTCTTGCTGCGGCGTGCAGCCGTCCATTGAGCATTCATCGCCGGCGCAATCATCATGTACGATCGTCGCAGCGAGATTCGCGGGTTGCGACGCCGGATGCACGACGATCATCGTATTGCCCATGCCGAGCTGCAGCAGCAACACGATCGCTGATGGAAGGACTAACGCTCTGAACTTCACCGGTACCGCCTCTCGCTTGGCGGAAGGCTTGCATGGGCGCTCGCAGGATGCCATGACCTGCGTCAGATCGGGCACGGTGCCGATGAGCCGCCTTCAGCCAACGCCGCGCTGGTCGATGCTCTCCCTCTGGGCAACCTTGGCGGGTTTCGGGGACACCCACATCTGATACATGGACACCACCCACATGAATGCGAAACTCAGTCCCATCATCGCGCCGGCGGCCATCACCAGCCAGGCAAATGGGTGGAATAGCTTCGTGAAATACCAGGAACTGACATCCGCCGTGAGGGCAATGAAAGGCATCACGATGACGAGGCACTTGAACCACACCGGCCGCACATAGGCATGGCTGAAGATGAAGCCCAGAATGAAGAATATGAAGCTGAGCCCGAACAGGTGGATGTGCGATACGCGAACCAGCGTGAAAATATCGGTGCCGGTGTCCTGCGCGGTTACTTTCATCAGGTTGTCGTATCCGCCGAGGTTCGGAAGGTGCGGGTTGCTGCCATCATGGCAACTCATGCAGCGCTCATCCAGGACCGGCCTGATCTCCGTCTCGTAGCTGGAGCGATCCGAGCCTTCCTGCACCCATGTAATCATGGAGGCGAGCTCATCGGCTGGCAGCATGGTTGACATCGGTCCGCGCAGGGCCGATTCCAGGCGCGAGGCATCGCCGCTGCCGGTGTAAGCGATCACGAGATCCTCGTACGAAAGCGACCCCGGATTTCCGTCCCGCGCGGAGTAGGTATGGAACAAATAGATCAGGGCGAACAGGTAGCCGAGGCTGAGTATCACCAGCACCGCCGTATACAGCGTGCGCAGGCTGTAAGGAAGTTCTGAATAGTGGCGATAATGCCGATGCAGCGGGACTTCACTCATCGTCGGTACCCTTCGGTCTTGCAGGCCGGATGATCCAGGCGCGCGTCAGGCCTACTTCTTGGCCGGCAGCACCACGTAAATGACAGCACGCGCTTTCTGACGCGAATAATGGGCCGCGAGGTTCTTGATGTCCGCCCCTGTCAGCACGTTTGACATGGCAGCCATTGCCTCGCTCTTGCGCGCTCCCGTCCGATACGCATCCAATACCATTTCGAGATACTCCACGCGCTGTGCCGCAAGGGCCGGCAACCGCGGATCGGTGCTATTGCCATTGATGCCGTGGCAGCGGTCGCAACGCTGTGCCCAGTCGGCCGCACTGGGGGCTTTGCTCACCCTCGGCGGCTGCGGCTGCAAGCTTGCGTAATAGGCAGCCAGGTCCTTCGCGACGGCATTGCTGGTGGACGCTGCCGGGCCTTTCATCATCGGGTCGGCGCGTGATCCATCCTTGTAGGCGCCCATCGCCGCCATGAAGTACTGCGCGTCCTGTCCGGCGAGACTCGGCGCAGTGCCGGTGCTGATGCCGGCCTCGCCATGGCATGCGGCGCATGCGGCAGCGGCAGTCTTGCCGGCTGCCTGGTTTCCGGGCGCCGGCGTTTGCGCCCTTCCCGGCTTCTGTGCGGCATAAAAAAGCGCGATGTTGTTCACGTCGGCATCGCCGAGCCCGGCAACCATCGCCTTCATCATGTCGTGCTTGCGCTGGCCGCTCTTGTAGGCGATCGTGGCCGCGACCAGGTACTTGGGATCAAGCCCGACCAGGCTTGGCATTCCAGGAATCCTGCTGATCCCGACTTCACCGTGACAGCCCGCGCAACTGGCCGCGGCTGCCTTTCCCGCGCTGACCGGATCAGGCCCGGCAGGGGCTGCGGTGGCAGCTGCCGGTGCGGGCTGGGCTGGATCGAGGCTGGCATACCACGCCGCCGCCTTCACCAGGGCGGTGTCGCTCAGGAACTTGGCCGCGTCGGCCATCATGCTCTTGCCTCGAGCCCCGGACTTGTAGGCCTGCAACTCGAAGTGCAGGTAAACGGCACGCTGGCCGGCGAGATGCGGCACGCCCTTCGCCGTGCTGATGCCGTTCGGGCCGTGGCAGCGGCCACACGAGGCGTCAGCCAGGCGTTTGCCTTCGGCAATGTCCTGCGGCGTCGCGTATGCGGCGCGGAAATCGTCGGTCGCGCCCGGCTCAACCGTCGCAGCCAAAGCCACGTCGGCTGGCGACGAGGCCGCGCCGATGATCCCCGCAATCAACATCAAGACCGGATGGAGATCAACCCTAAAGCCTCGTGTCATCGACCTTACCTCGAATGGTCTCCCCGGGTGTTTCGACATAGTATCCAAAGCTTCAGCATGAAATCTGCAAACTGCTAGAGGCTACGCGGCTTTCAGCCGCCCAACTTGATCTAAATCAAGCCACAAATATCTCAGCATGGTAGTTTTCACTTGAAAAGCGCCGCGTCAGGGTTCCCATGCGGGTTTTCCGGGCGGATTCAAAGGAGAACGAGATGAGTCGCGCAATGCTGGTTGTTCTCGGGGCGGTAATTGCGTCGCTGGCAGCAGGGCCGGCCGCCGCAGCCGATGGCAAGGCGGTGTTTGATAAAAGCTGCGCGGGCTGCCATTCGGTGATGCCGCCGAAGTTCGGCGACAAGGCGGCGTGGGCACCGATCATCAAGAAAGGGGCCGAGGCCCTGACGGCATCGGTCATGAAGGGCACGAAGGTGATGCCCCCCAAGGGCGGCGCCGCATTGGAAGCGGATGTCAAGGCCGCCGTCGAGTACATCATCAGTCAGATGCAGTAGCCGCACGGACTGAAGACCTAGCGGAGGGTCGCCAATGAGCAGGCCCATTTGTTACACGGGGGCGATATTTGCCTGTCTTTCCATGCTGACCGCGTGCTCGCCGAGGAACGTCAGTTTCAGCGCCGACGTCCAGCCGATTCTCAAGCAATACTGCCTTGAATGCCACGTGCCGGGCGGGTCCGGTTACGGCGTGAGCGGCTTCGACATGAGCAGCTACGAGACCGTGATGAAGGGCGGCAAGTTCGGCGCGTTCGTGATACCCGGCGACCCGTTCACCAGCACATTGAACATGCTGGTCGAAGGCCGGGCGCATCCGTCGATCCACATGCCGCACGGCCGCGAAAAACTCAGCGACCGCGAGATCGAAGTCCTCCGGGTCTGGGTGCAGGAAGGCGCAAGAAACAACTAGACCGCGCGCAACACAAGCTGGCGATACGCCGAGGCGCCATTCGCGAAGCGGAAATCCATGCCCAAGCATATCGCTCGTCTCCTGTTGCTCATGGCAGCCGCCGCGGGGCTCGGGTACGCCGCGAAGGTCTTCTTTACCGCGGAGTCGTTCTACGAATACGGGCCCTATCGCGCTGCTTCGGTTCCGGAGATTGCCGCTCAGGAGCCGGTCTATCAGACACCGCTCTATTGCCAGGCCTGCCATGGCGAGCGCCACGCGCAGTGGTCGGCCAATAGCCACAAGTCGGTGAGTTGCGAGGTATGCCACGGCGCAGCCCGGGGGCATCCCCAGAATGGCAAGCTGCCGATTCCCTCGGATACCGTCAAGCTGTGCACGCTATGCCACGATGCCATGCCGGGGCGACCGCGCACGCAGCCGCAAATCGAGGTGGCCCAGCACTCGGCGGGCCAGCAATGCATCGCTTGCCACAACCCCCACTCGCCCAGGATCGTGAGCGCCGCGGTCACAGTCGCCGGCGACACCGCGGCAGGAGCGAAACGTGCAGCCGCTTGTAGCAGCTGTCACGGCGCCGACGGGATCAGCCCGAACGACACGTGGCCGAACCTGGCGGGTCAACATGCCGTCTATCTGGCCCGGATACTCGGGGCGTACAAATCCGGTGCGCAGAAAGACGTGGTGATGACGCCATTGGCGCAGGCTCTCAGCGATGCCGATGTCCAGGATCTCGCCGACCATTACGGCAGCCTGAGTTGCAAGGCGGCGCCCATCGAAACGCGCATCGGCGATGCCGCCGCTGGCAAGGCCCTGGCGAACAACTGCAGCGCTTGCCACGGTGAAACGGGCGTCGCGAGCAACCCGGCCTGGCCAAGCCTTGCCGGACAAAAGCCCGCTTACCTGGTGAACGTGCTCAAGGCCTTCAGGGCCGGCCTGCGCAAGGACCCGATGATGGCAGGCGTTGCCAGGAGCCTGAGCGACGCGAACATTGCAGACCTCGCTGCCTACTACGCAGGGCAGCGTTGTGATCCCGCAACGCAAGGAGGGAGGGCGCCATGAGCGATACCACCAAGCCTCCATCGGACGCGCGGCGCGCGTTTCTGAGTCAGCTCGGATTGGCTGCGACCTACACGGGCGCCGTCGCTGGCTTCGGGACCCTGGGAGTTGCACAGAAAGTGGCCGCAAAAAACGAGCCGCCTGCCACGCCCGGATCGTTTCCCACTCCGGATTACGACTGGACCAGGCACCAGTGGGCTTTCGGCGTCGACGCAACGAAGTGCATCGGCTGCCTGCGTTGCGTCGAGGCCTGCAAGCGCGAGAACGATGTTGCCGGAGACGCGCATCATTTCCGCACCTGGGTTGAGCGCTACGTCTACATTGAAGGCGAGACCCGGGCACGCATCGACAGCCATCACGACCCCGTCAACATCGAGGCCTCCGGTTCGGAAGGCGAGTATCGATTCGCCAACCGCTACAAGGATGCGAAGGTCGAGAAGGCCTTCTTCGTGCCAAAGCTGTGCAACCACTGCACGCATCCGGCCTGCGTGCAGGTGTGCCCGGTCGGCGCAACCTACCGGACCGAGGATGGCGTGGTGCTCATCGATCACGACTACTGCATCGGCTGCCGCTACTGCGTGCAGGCCTGCCCCTATGGCGCACGCCTGTTCAACGAGGAACAGGGGGTTTCCGACAAGTGCACCTGGTGCTATCACCGCATCACCAAGGGGCTGCAGCCAGCATGCGTCGAGGTTTGCCCGGTCGGCGCGCGCGTCTTCGGCGACATGAATGACAAGCAGAGCCCGATCAGCCTGTTCGTCCGCAACAACCGCGTGCAGGTGCTCAGGCCGGAGTCCGGCAATGCCCCGAATGTCTTCTACGTCGGCATCGACAGGGAGGTTGTCTAGTGGAGACGCTCGTTCACGCCGCCCCGTTCACCGGCTACGTTTACCCCAACGAGACGATCATCCCGTGGACTGTGCTCATCGTCGTTTACCCCTACCTGACGGGACTGGTGGCCGGGGCGTTCACCGTGTCGAGCATGTACCAGGTATTCGGGATGCAGCGCTTCAAGCCCGTGGCGCACCTTGCCCTGCTGACCTCGCTGTGCTGCATGCTCATCGTACCGATGCCGCTCTTGTTGCACCTTGGCCATCCGGAGCGCGCGCTGAACTCCATGATCACGCCGCACTGGACTTCCGCCTTTGCCGTCTTCGGATATGCGGCCGGCTTCTACATCATTCTCCTGATGCTGGAGACCTGGTTCGTGTACCGCCCCTACATCGTGCAACAGGCGCAGGAAGGCAAGGGGCCGCTGCGGCGGTTCTATCAAGCACTGTCGCTCGGGTCGCATGACCTGTCCGAAAAGGCGATGGGCTACGACCGCAAGTGGACATTCGCGCTGGCCGTCATCGGCATCCCGGCCGCCCATGGCCTGCACGGCTACATCGGGTTTGTGTTCGGGTCACTGAAGGCCCGCGAATGGTGGTCCTCCGACCTCATGCCGCTCGTGTTCCTGTTCTCCGCCATCATCTCCGGCACCGCGTTGCTGATCGTGATCTATGTCCTGTCCTGCCGGCTGCGCAAGGTCCCGGTTGACCTGCCCTGCCTGAAGGGCATGGCGTATGCGCTCTGGGGCTTCATGATGTTCACGCTGTTACTCGAGGGGGTGGAGTTTGCCAGCCTCATCTACCGCGGCCGGGAGGGAATCGAGATAATCATGGAATACGTGAGGGGTCCGCTCCTGATTACCTTCTTTGTCCTGCAATTTGGCATTGGTTCCCTGGTTCCCCTTACCGCGCTTTCGTACATGATCTGGCGAGGCACCACCGGCCGCGCGCTGGTCGCCGGAGTCACCACTTGTGCCGCGCTCGTGCTGTTTGCAGTGTTGATGATGCGCTGGAACGTGGTCATCGGCGGACAGGAAATCGCGAAGACCGGCAAAGGACTGGTCGACTATCAGCCGACCATCGGCGGCCGGGAAGGCCTCCTGGCCGCGGCTTCGCTGGTCGTCATGCCCTTCGTTCTCTTGTGGGCAGCAGTTCAGCTGTTTCCACCGTGGCAAAAACCACAGACGCCCTCGCCCGCGGGCGGCTCGCCATGATGTTGCAACCACGACTTTTGGTCCCCGGCTCGCGATTTGCATGGATCGCGGTGGCGGCAATCTGTCTGACAGTTTCGCAGCAGACCGGGGCGGCGGAAGCGACCGATGCCAGCGCAACCGGACCGGCCATCGGCGGGGCCAACAACTCCCTTTGCCTGGCCTGTCACGGCAATGAAGGCTTCGCGATGCCGGATGCAGACGGGCGGATGCGCCCGCTGCACGTGATGAAGGAGAGATTTGAAGAAAGCGTGCACGGAAAGCAGCTATGCGTTGGATGTCACAAGGACATCACCGCAATTCCGCATCAGAAGAACGGGAGCATCAAGGTCAGTTGCGTGCAGTGCCACGAGAACCTTTGGGCAGCGGCCCAGAAAGAGAACAGGACCCGGGATTCCGAAAAACTGGGCATGGTAAAGCAGCAGATCGACCGCTACATGAAATCCATCCATGCGCGGCCGAACATCGAGGACCAGTCACGAACCAACGCGACCTGCTACAACTGCCATGACGCCCATTACATTTATCCGCAAGGCAGTTCTGTTCGCGCCGAGTGGCGCCTGAATATCCCGAACGTCTGCGGAAAGTGCCACACCGGGCAGTTGGAAGCGTATTCGACTTCAGTGCACGGCAAGGAAGTCCTGCAGAAAGCCAATCCCAAGGCGGCCATCTGCTCGGATTGCCACACCACTCATGACGTCGATAGCCCGGCGATGGATTCGACCCGGCTCATCATCACCAGGAATTGCGGAAACTGTCATGAAGACAGCCTGAGGACCTACACCCAGACTTATCACGGCCAGGTCAATACGCTGGGCTATGCCTACACGGCCAAGTGTTTCGATTGCCACGGAAGCCACACGATCCAGCGGGTGAGCGATCCAAAGTCCACCGTGCATCGTGACAATCGTCTGCAAACCTGCCGGAAATGTCATGAGGGCGCGACCGCGGGATTCGTCACCTTTCAACCGCACGCCACGACCCACGACTACGATCGTTATCCCTACATGTGGATCGCGTCAAAATTCATGATTGCGCTGATCGCGGGCGTGTTTCTCTTTTTCTGGACGCACTCGGCACTGTGGTTCTACCGCGAGTACAAGGACCGGCAGGCGCGCAAGACCAGGCCGCACGTGCAGACGAATGAGCTGCCGCAGTTTCAAGGCAAGTACTACCGGCGCTTCGGGCTCGGCTGGCGGCTTGTCCACCTGTTTTTTGCAGTGGCCTTGATGATACTTTCGCTGACCGGGATGGCGGCCTTCTACGCGGACACCGGCTGGGCGGCCGCCGTCATGCAAGCGCTGGGCGGCCCGCGAGCGGCGGCGATCATCCACAGGGTGGCCGCGGTGGTCATACTCGGACTGTTCCTCGGCCACGTGTTCTATTTCATCGTCCGGTTCGCCCCGCAATGGCGCAGCTTCAAGTGGTTCGGGCATACCTCGCTGGTGCCCGGCCTGCAGGACTTGAAGGACATCACCGCCATGTTCAGGTGGTTCTTCGGCAAGGCGCCGCGACCGGTCTTTGGCCGCTGGACCTACTGGGAGAGATTCGACTACTGGGCTCCGTTCTGGGGCCTGACGATCGTCGGCGGCAGCGGCCTCATGCTGTGGTTCAAGGAATGGACCGCCACGGCCTTGCCCGGGTGGATATTCAACATCGCGACGCTGGCTCACGGTGAAGAGGCCTTTCTCGCGATCCTGTTCCTGTTCACGGTGCACTTCTTCAACAACCACTTCAGACCGGACCGGTTCCCGCCCCCCGACATCGTGATGTTCACCGGCGCCGTATCGCTTGAAGAGTTCAGGCGGGAGCACACCCTCGAATACGACGAACTGGTCGCGACGGGACAGCTCGAGAGGCATCTGGTCGACGTTCCGTCGCCGTCCATGACCCTCGGCTCCAGGATCCTGGGAATCGTCCTGCTCGCTTTCGGATTGACACTGCTGGTCCTGGTGCTCGTCGGCTTCGCAGGCAGCGTGGTGGCAGATGCGTGACGGTGCAATAATCGTCCAAGCTTCGAGGTCTTCAATGAAACATCTTCTGTTGGCCATTGCCTTATCGGCAGCGCTGGTCGGTTGCTCGGATAAGGAGGGATCGTCCACCAAGGCCACGTCCGAGACGCAAGCCGCAACCGACGTCGCTGCGGGCAAGGTCCTTGCGGAGCGGGAGTGCAAGGGTTGCCATGGGCTGGACGGCCGGGGCACCGCGCCGGCCATCCCGCACCTGGCGGCGCAGCAGGAGCGTTACCTGCTCGCGTCAATCAAGGCTTATGAGGAGGGCAAGCGCACCCATGCCGCCCTTCGGGACATGGCGGGCCAGATGAGCGCGGCGGATATGCACAATGTGGTCGGGTATTACGCGAGTCTGCCACCCCTCGCGACCACGCCGGGGACGAGTGCTCCGGCCTTCCATCCCTATGAGAACGGCAAGGCGCTGGCCTCCGCCTGCGCCAAGTGTCATGGCGAAGACGGCAACCCAACGACCCCCGGCATGCCCAGCGTGGCCGGCCAGCAGCTCCGTTATTTTGT